>Ga0315909_10003084_pt1 | contig 20611 bp, 20 predicted proteins | sample LakEriMetagenome_11_FD_203527 | JGI IMG/M metagenome (GOLD analysis project Ga0315909, IMG submission 203527) | Freshwater fungal communities from buoy surface, Lake Erie, Ohio, United States - Buoy 2 MA125 | ecosystem: Environmental > Aquatic > Freshwater > Lake | place: USA: Lake Erie, Ohio... | reverse complement strand
TTCTGGAAAGTAATAGGGGAGTAAAGAGTTGGCAGCTAGTAGCACCGTAAAGTCGGCACGCAAATCCCTGATTTGGTTACTGGTAATCATTTTCGGACTCGCCGGACTTATCGGATTCGGTTCAACAACCGACGAGAACGCTAGCTTCACCCCTAAGTTGGCACTGGATCTTCAGGGTGGAACCCAAGTCATTCTTTCCCCGTTGTTGCTTGATGGCCAAGCTGTTACGACCGAGCAGTTAGATCAAGCGGTCTCAATTATTCGTCAGCGTGTTGACGCCAGTGGTGTGAGCGAATCTCAGGTGACCACACAGGGTGACACAAACATCATCGTTTCTATCCCGGGTATCCCTGACGAGAACACTCTTGCGCTTATCAAGGCTTCCGCAAAATTGGAATTCCGACCTGTTTTGGTAACAAGTGCCGGCACGCCAACAGCCGAGGTTGATGATACGGAAACTTCTGATCCAGATGCAACCGAATCACCCGCACCCGTAGAAACACCTGCAGCTGAACAACCAACGGCTTCTCCTGTGGATGGCAGTGATTTGAATTGGGTTACACCAGAGATACAAAAAGAGTTTGATGATCTAGATTGTGCATCCGTGTTTAGAGAGCCTGGCCAGATCGATGATCCTGCCGTGCCGCTGGTCACCTGTGATGTTAATGGATTTACAAAGTTCATTCTTGGCCCTGTCGAGGTCGATGGCGCCAACATCTCTGATGCATCCAACGGAACAATCACATCGTCTACCGGTGCTTCGACCAACACCTGGGCTGTGAACCTGGAATTTGATGAGGTTGGCACCGAAGGCTTCTCGAAAGTAACCCAAAGATTGTTCCCACTCGAGCAACCGAGGAACCAATTTGCGATCACTCTTGATGGATTTGTCATCACAGCGCCTACAACCCAGGCAGTTATCACCAACGGTTCGGCCCAGATCACCGGAAGCTTTGATCGTGATTCTTCCAAGGTTCTTGCCGATCAGCTGAAATACGGATCCTTACCAATTGGCTTTGAGGTTCAAAGCCAGGAGAACATTTCGGCAACCCTAGGTCAAGATCAATTAACAAGCGGTTTATTGGCGGGTCTTATTGGGTTGATTCTTGTTGTTATTTACTCCGCATTCCAGTATCGAGGATTGGCGATAGTCACGGTTGGATCTCTCCTGGTTGCCGCCGTCTTGGTTTATCTGTTGATCGCATTCCTTTCTTGGAGACAGGGATACCGCTTGTCGATGGCTGGTGTGGCGGGACTGATTGTAGCTATCGGTATTACGGTTGACTCCTTTATTGTTTACTTCGAGCGAGTGCGTGACGAGATTCGTGAAGGAAGAAACCTCGAGGTTGCTGTTGAAAACGCTTGGAAGAGATCAATTCGAACAATTCTGGCTTCAGATGCGGTTAGCTTCACTGCGGCCGCAACTTTGTTCCTTTTGACCGTTGGTAACGTGCGCGGTTTTGCATTTACTTTGGGACTCACAACAATTGTTGACTTGATTGTTGTGTTGCTGTTCACACACCCACTCTTGCGGCTACTTGCGCGCACCAAGTTCTTTAGCTCGGGTCACCCTTGGTCAGGTTTCGACTCCAAGGCCCTAAAGGCTTCGGGATATGTTGGCCGTGGTCAATTTAGAGTGGCTCCAACGTTGAGCCAAGGTAAAGCCCTAAAGGTTTCCAAAGAAGCCGCCACAAGGCAAACCATCGCCGAGCGGAAAGCCCAGGCTGCACTCGAAGAAGCAGACAAGTCAGGTGGCAACTAATGTCGAAGTTTAGGGAACTAGGAAACGATCTCTACAGCGGAAGAGTTTCAATTGACATTGTTGGCCGTCGGAAGCTGTGGTACGGAATAGCGATTGTTCTTGTGATTATTGCAATCGTCGCTCCTGTAGCACGCGGCGGATTCAACTTTGGTATCGAGTTTCGAGGTGGAAGCGAGTTCCGTATCGATGGAGTCGGGGACACCTCTCAGCAGGTTGCTAGAGATGCAGTTCAATCAGTTGATGCAGAGACCCAGCCAATTGTTACTTCGGTTGGTGTTGATTCGGTAAGAATTCAAACTGAGCAGCTAGATGATGTGACTACCGAAGAGATTCGAATTGCACTAGCAAGTGCCTACGGAGTGCCTTCGGGGTCTGTGACCTCGTCATTCATTGGGGCAAACTGGGGTGCCGATGTAACATCAAAAGCCATCAATGGGCTAATTGTATTTTTGCTCCTGGTATCGGTACTAATGGCCCTTTATTTCCGAACTTTCAAAATGTCAATTGCGGCACTTGCGGCATTGGCGCATGACGTAGTCGTAACTGCGGGAATCTACGCCCTAACTGGGTTCGAGGTGACTCCCGCTGCGGTGATTGGGCTTCTGACTATTCTCGGCTATTCGCTTTATGATACGGTTGTCGTCTTCGATAAGGTTCGTGAAAACACGCTGGATGTTGAGTTTTCAGAGACAACAACCTTTGCCTCTCAAGTCAACCTTGCCGTGAATCAAACTTTGGTTCGCTCAGTCAACACCTCGGTAGTTGCCGTTTTACCGGTCGCCGCAATCTTGTTTATCGGAGCCGCTCTCTTGGGTGTCGGAACGCTTCGTGACATTGCTCTCGCACTGTTTATTGGAATTATCGTGGGAACGTATTCATCTGTATTCATCGCTGCTCCGGTCTACGTTCACTTACGAGAGAACGAACCCAGGTTCAAAGCAAAAAAATAGAGCTATTCCCTTCGCAAGAGTAGGCTTGAGCCTGGAAGGGCAAGAGCATGACTGATTTAGACTCCAGTTCAATCAGGTCGCGTCTGCCGCGTATTTTCTCCAGGCAACCCTCATATACCCAAGAGCTTCAGCAGGTAATCAAGTCACTCAAAACAAACCACCCCAAGGCCGATGTTGGCTTGGTGGAAAAGGCGTTCCTCGCTGCTGAGAAAGCCCATTCGGAGCAGCTTAGAAAATCAGGTGAACCGTACATTTCTCACCCCGTTGCGGTGGCCCAAATTCTTGCCGATCTTGGAATCGGCGCAACCACCATTGCCGCTGCATTACTTCATGACACTGTGGAAGACACTCCCTACTCTCTGGAGAAACTAAGGAGTGATTTCGGCGATGAGGTTGCCATGCTGGTCGACGGCGTCACAAAGCTAGACAAGATCAAGTTTGGAGATAGCGCCCAAGCAGAGACTGTTCGCAAGATGGTTGTTGCAATGTCTAAAGATATCAGGGTTTTGGTGATCAAACTTGCCGATAGATTACACAACGCCAGAACTTGGAAGTTCGTACCCGAAGACTCTGCTAAGCGCAAAGCGCAGGAAACGCTGGAAATTTACGCCCCTTTGGCGCACCGTTTAGGTATCAGCACAGTCAAGCTCGAATTGGAAGATTTGTCCTTTGAGATTTTGTACCCGAAGGTTTATGAGGAGATAGTAAACCTCGTGAAACAACGGACCCCTATGCGCGAGCAGTATTTGGAAGAAGTGATTGGGGCAATCGAAGCGGACCTTAAGGCCGAGAAGGTCAAGGGTAAAGTTGCCGGAAGACCAAAGCAGTACTACAGCATCTACCAAAAAATGGTGGTTCGCGGCCGCGAGTTTGATGAGATTTACGATCTGGTGGGCATTCGCGTCCTAGTTCAGTCAGTTAGGGATTGCTACGCAGTGCTTGGAGCCATTCACGCCAGATGGAATCCAGTTCCGGGACGTTTCAAGGATTACATTGCAATGCCCAAGTTCAACCTATATCAGTCACTTCATACAACAGTCATAGGACCCGAGGGGCGTGCGGTTGAGATTCAAATCAGAACAGCCGAGATGGATCAACGTGCTCAGTACGGTGTTGCCGCACACTGGATGTATAAAGAACAGGCTGGAAAGACCCAGGCCACAACACAGGACGATTTGGTTTGGCTTAAGCACTTATCCGACTGGCAGGCTGATACTCAAGATCCGGGGGAGTTTCTAGACGCGCTCAGGTTTGAAATTGGAGCTAAAGAGGTCTATGTCTTTACACCCAAGGGTAAAGTCATCGGGTTGCCTTCGGGGGCAACGGCAGTTGATTTTGCATATGCCGTGCACACAGAGGTCGGAGATAGAACTGTCGGTGCAAAAGTAAATGGAAGAATCAGCCCGCTAGATAGCGTTTTAAATTCCGGGGATGTCGTAGAGGTTCTGACATCTAAGTCACTAGATGCATCGCCTTCTAAGGATTGGCTGAATTTTGTTGCCTCGCCACGAGCACGGGCAAAAATCAAGCATCATTTTTCACAGGAACGGCGCGAAGATGCGATTGAGCTAGGCAAAGAAAATCTCACCAAGGCGATGCGCAAGCTCGGGTTGCCATTGCAGCAGCTAATGTCCTCTGACTCGCTCGCCAAAGTAGTTGGGGACCTAGGATTACAGGACGTAAGTGCCTTATACGCCGCCCTTGGCGAGGGTCATCTTTCTGCTCAATCAATCATCGATCGCCTAACGGTCAGTTCAAGTTCCGACCAAGAAAGCGATGCAGAATTCGAGTTGCCCATTGCAACCAAGTCCCCGCGTAGGGTAAGTGAGGGCGACTCCGGTGTTTTGGTTAAGGGTGATGGCGACGTGATGGTAAAGCTTGCTCGATGCTGCACGCCTGTTCCAGGGGACAAGATTATGGGGTTTGTCACCCGTGGTAGCGGAGTATCTGTTCATCGTGACGATTGCAAGAACGCAACTGCTTTAAAGCTGGAGTCAGAGCGATTGGTTGATGTCTCCTGGGCCCCATCTTCAAAGCGCCTGTTCTTAGTGCAGATCCAAGTCGAGGCACTTGATCGCTCTGGACTACTAAGTGATGTCACAAGGGTGCTCAGTGAGCACCATGTCAATATCTTGTCTGCATCGGTATCAACCAGAACCGACCGAGTTGCGCTCAGTAGATTTGTGTTTGAGATGGTTGACCCTGCTGCGCTAGATCATTTGCTAGCTGCTGTGAAGCGTATTGAAGCGGTCTACGACGTGTATCGAGTTTCCCAATAGCTAGTTTTGATTTTGCTTAACTACTGTGAGCCAGCTTCTTCTTGCCTCTAATGCATCTTTGGCGGCTTGAATCTTGGAACTATCGCCTACCCGCTCAGCCGCTTCCAATTCCTTCTCAAGTTTCGCAATTGACTGCTCAAGTTGGGAAAGAACTCCGCTGGTTCGCTCAATTGCAGCAGGATCGGACTTACGCCAGTTCTCTTGTTCCGCTTCCTTGATTCTCTTTTCAACCGCACGCATGCGGTCATCGGTCTCGCGAATTTTGTCCTTTGGTACCTTGCCGGCTTTCTCATAGCGGGCTTGAAGCAGGAGCAGCTGCTTCTTGGCTTCTGCAAGGTTGCCTAGCGGGTCAAGCTTCTCGGCCTCGGCAATGATTAGCAGCTTGGCTTCGTAGTTAGCCTTGAATTCAACTGATTCTTTTGCGATGACTTCCTTGCGAACTGCATAAATGCTGTCTCCGGCTGCTTTGAACCTTTCCCAGAGTTGGTCATCTTGGGTTCCTTGAGAACGTCCTGCAAGCTTCCACTGATCCAAAAGTTTGCGATACTCAGCTGCTGAGTCAGCACCTTTGGCAACCAGTGCTTCGGCTTGCGCGACAAGGGCTGTTTTCTTGGCTCGGACATTCTTACTTTCAGCTGAAAGAGCAGAGAAGAATGCGCGCTTGTTGGCTTCAAACTTGGTTCTAGCTTGTGAGAAGCTCTTCCAGATCGGCTCCGAGTCCTTGCGCGAGATTTTTGGCGCGTTCTTTTGGGATTGCTGCCACCTCTCGAAAAGCTCGTTCATCTGTGCAGAAGCGGCTTTCCATTGGGTCTTCTTGGGGTCTTTGTCCGCAAGCGCCTGGGCTTTGGCGGCAATTTCTCTTCTGGTAGCAAGTGTCTCAGCGACTGCTTTTTCGGAAGCTTCACTCTTATCTTTTTTCATCTGCTCGATGCTTGGCGTGATGCTAGCTACCCGCTCTCGCAGTTCCTGAATGTTTCCCACTGCGGCAGGCTCTGCAAGATCTGCGGATAGCTTTTGCGCAGCTTTTGAGATGCTGGCTGCGTCAGCTTTACCCCTTACCCTTTGCTCAAGAATTCTTACGTTTGCTTCTAGCTCAGCAAACTTGCGCTCGAAGTAAGCCAGAGCCTCCTCCATAGAGACGCCCGGATACTGACCAACCTTGCGCTCCGAACCATTGTCGAACACGTAGACGTTGTTATCTTCGTCTACTCGACCATGGCTGTTTACAGTTTGTGTCACCGGGTTGCTCCTGCGGGCTAGTGGTAAGTAATTATCTTAGTTCGATTGCGCCAAGCTTAGTTTCCAGAGCCGGAGGGCCATCGACCCCGCCGCCATCGACCCCGGCATCAATAACTGACTGCAGGTCTTCCAGCCCGCTATTGATCTTGCCAAACACGGTGTATCCGCCTGCTTCATCTGAAGAAATAGTCGAGTCCTTGTAAACAATGAAGAATTGACTTCCCATGCTGCTAGCGGCTGCTTCGGCACCCAATACCGAGGAACTTACCCGGGCCATTGCAAGTGTTCCCTTTACATATAAGTTATCTGCTGGAGCGTTCTCAATCGGACCAAAATTGTAGCCAGGACCACCATCTGGAGTAGTGCTCGATTGTCCGCACTGGAGCACGAAAATCCCACCGGTAGTTAGCCGATGGCAAGTTATACCGCTAAAGAAATCCTTACTCGCAAGATCTATAAAGCTCGCTACAGCCTGCGGTGCCAATGCGCCGTCGAGTTCAATTTCCAAATTTGCATCACCGACTTGCATAGTGCCTGTCCAGGTTCTGCCCTCAGCAATCGAAACATCTGGAATTGGAGCTGATGGCTCAGTCGGAGTTACCTCCGGAATGACTGCTTCTGGCTCTGGCTTGAGTGCGGTGTAGGTCAGCTGAGAACCCACTGCTAGTGCGATTGCTAGAACTGAAACAACAACGGATAGACGGTTGTCCTTTTGTCTTCGAGTAGCTTTACTGGCTTCAAGTTCTTGCTTGGCAGCAAATCTTGCAAGTCGTTCTCGGTCCGAAGATTTTCCTATCGGGGATTTTGTCAAGGCTGTTCAACTTCCTGTTTGGGCTCATTAGAGAGTTTACAAAGCTTTTCAATGGCTATCTAATAGCCTTGTGGTTATGAACCAATCACTGTTTTCGGGGGGTGCCCCGTTGGCTGCTCGGATGCGTCCTAGGACACTAGATGAAGTGATCGGTCAAGAAAAGGCTTTGCTTTCTGGCTCTCCATTGCAAATTCTTGCTAAGGCCGATTCCGCTAACTCAACTCACACCTCAATCCTGATTTGGGGACCACCCGGCACTGGAAAGACTTCAATCGCCAAAGCGGTGGCGAGTTCATCTGGTCGAAGATTCGTTGAGCTATCGGCAGTGTCCACTGGGGTCAAAGAACTTCGCGATGTCATTGAGAAAGCGCGGCTAGACCAGGAAACCTACGGTGTATCAACAATCGTGTTTCTTGATGAGATTCATAGATTCTCTAAAGCGCAACAGGATGCTTTGCTTCCGTCGGTTGAAAGCGGGGGCATTCTGCTCATCGCAGCCACCACTGAGAACCCCTCCTTCTCCGTAATTGCTCCTTTACTTTCCAGATCATTGCTGGTGCGATTAGAGCCGCTATCGCAGGCCGCTATATGCGACCTAATAAAGAAGGCAATAGTCGAACCCCGTGGACTTGGCTCAAAAGTTTCAATTGACGATGCTGCCCTAAATCGAATTGTCGAGGTTTCCGGCGGTGATGCCAGAAGGGCGCTAACCGTTTTAGAGGCTGCGGCTTCCAGGGTTCTGGAGTTGTCGGATTCCTCCCATGCGGTGATTGGGTTGGAAGACGTGGGAGCGAGTTTGGAGTCCGCTCTGGTGCGCTACGACCGTGATGGCGATCAGCACTACGACACCATAAGCGCGTTTATCAAAAGTGTTCGGGGCTCTGACGCGGATGCCGCAATTCACTATCTAGCTCGCATGCTCGAAGGCGGAGAAGACCCCAGGTTTATTGCTAGGAGGCTAATTTTGCTAGCTTCTGAAGACATCGGCCTCGCTGACCCAACAGCACTTTCTATTGCAGTGGCCGCTCATGAAAGCGTTGCGCTAATCGGAATGCCAGAGGGCAGAATTCCTTTGGCGGAGGCAACTGTGTACCTAGCTCTAGCCCCAAAGTCGAACTCTGCCTATCTGGCAATCAACCAGGCTATTGCTGATGTTAAAAACGGCTTTGCTCCCACTATTCCAGCTAGCCTTCGGAGTAACTACCTATCTAAGGGGGACATCGAGCAGGAATATAAGTATCCCCACGATGACCCGAACTCTGTAGTTAGCCAGGTCTATGTTGAGGGCGTGCCAGATTATTTCACCCCGAAGAACTCAGGCTTCGAGAAGGATCTTGTGGATCGCTGGCCAGCACTGAAGCGCATTATTCGAGGCAATAGGGCTTGATGGGCCTCTTGTTGAGGTGCTAAACTGACAATGTTGCCAATTTGAATCCTAAGCGCGGCTGCAAGGGATTAACCAAATAGACAAGAGTCATTTAGCAGACCTTTCTGGGCACACGGGAACGAACCTCTATCGTTTCATTTTTTAATTGCCTAACTTGAAAGGAAGCTGTGTCGAAGACATCGCGTACCCGCAGTAAAACTCGTCTGTCCCGAGCACTAGGACTAGCGCTAACACCAAAAGCCGCCAAGTATCTTGAAAAGCGCCCCTACGCTCCAGGTGAGCACGGACGGACCAAAAGAAAAGCCGATAGCGACTTCGCCGTTCGTCTTCGTGAAAAGCAGAGACTTAGGGCCCAATACGGTATTCGCGAGGCCCAGCTTAAGAAGACTTTCGAAGAGGCCAAGCGCGCCACTGGTTTGACTGGTGAAAACCTTGTAGAGCTTCTCGAGATGAGACTCGACGCAATTCTTCTTCGTGCAGGTTTTGCACGCACAATTGCTCAGTCACGCCAGTTGGTTGTGCACAGACACATTCTTGTAGACGGCCAGCGCGTTGACAGGCCTTCTTTCCGCGTCAAGCCCGGTCAACTAGTTCACGTTGCCGAGAAGAGTGAAAAGACTGAACCGTTCCAGGTTGCAGCTGCCGGTGGACACGTGGATGTTCTTCCACCACTTCCTGGCTACCTTACCGTTGAGCTAGAGAAGCTTCAGATCACACTTAACAGACGACCATTGCGTTCAGAAGTGCCAGTCACTTGTGAAGTTCAGCTCGTTGTTGAGTACTACGCCGCAAGATAGCTCAACCGCTCAAGGAGATCGCCATGTCACCATCAGAAATTGCGAGCCTAATAGCCGCGGGTGGATTTGTCTTGCTTGTGCTTTTCCTGGCGGTCCCTATATTGAAGCTTGGAAAGCTGATCGATCGAAGCAGTGATTCTCTCGTTCAAATGACGGATGAGCTAACCCCTCTAGTTAGCGAGCTAACCGTAACTTTGGAAGAGACGAATCGACAGCTAAAAAAGTTTGACGGGATATCTACCGATGTTGCTCAGGTCACCAAGAGCTTTGCCTCAATGGTTGCAATTTTTTCATCTTCAATAGGTGGACCAATGGCAAAGATTGCAGGGTTTGCTGAAATTGTGCGCAAATTAGTCGGAAAGAGGAAGTAGAAATGAACAAACTTTTCTGGTTAATAGCTGGTGTTGCTATTGGTGCCGTCGTTGCTAAGCAGATTGAGGAAAATCCTCAAGCCCGCAAGGCCTATCAGGAAGCCAAGGCTTCCTTGCAAGAATTCGCTGATGCCGTAGCAGAAGGATACAAAGACCGCGAGAGCGAGTTAGCTAAGACATCGGGCAAGAGCTCTTCCAGTTCGAAAGCAAAGCCACGTGCGAAGGCAGCTTCACGCTCAACTGCGAAAAAGCCCGCAGCTAAGTCAAAGCCCGCTGGCAAGTAGGTAACTTTGCTTACGGCCGAGATACGTCGCCGCTGGCTCGAATACTTTGCCAGTAAAGATCACGAGATAGTCCCGTCGGCATCGCTGATCTCTGAAGACCCAACTCTCATGTTCACTGTCGCCGGCATGGTGCCATTTATCCCTTACATGACCGGTTTAGTTCCAGCTCCATACAAGAGAGCAACGAGTGTGCAGAAGTGCGTTCGCACCCTTGACATCGAAGAGGTTGGAAAAACAACAAGGCACGGAACGTTCTTCCAGATGAATGGAAACTTCTCTTTCGGAGATTACTTCAAGCGTGAAGCTATTTCTTACGCATGGGAGTTCTTAACATCCCCGCAGTCAAAAGGTGGTTTGGGTTTTGACCCAGAGAAACTTTGGGTAACGGTTTACAAGGATGACGACGAGTCCATCAAGTTGTGGCGTGAGGAAGCTGACATTCCCTTGGAGCGTATTCAAAAACGCGGAATGAAGGACAACTACTGGTCAACTGGTCAACCAGGACCTGCAGGACCATGCTCCGAAATCTATTTCGATCGCGGACCAGACTATGGCGTTGATGGTGGACCCGAAGCCGACGAGAATCGCTTTATCGAGATCTGGAACCTAGTTTTCATGCAGTATCAACGAGGTGCAGGCGATGGCAAAGATGGGTTCGAAATCCTCGGCGAATTGCCTTCAAAGAACATCGACACCGGAATGGGGCTTGAGAGAGTTGCGTTCATCATGCAAGGCGTTGACAACCTGTATGAGATTGATGAGGTCAAGCCAGTTCTAGATCTGGCAGCAAAGCTCTCAGGTAAAACCTATGGGGAGAATGAATCCGATGATGTTCGTCTCCGGGTGGTTGCAGACCACGTCCGCTCCGCTCTGATGCTTATTGGTGATGGGGTAGTTCCGGCCAATGATGCACGCGGCTATGTGGTCAGAAGATTACTCAGAAGAGTCGTCCGTGCAATGCGCCTACTGGGTGTTGAAAAACCTGTATTCGCGGAGCTATTTACTCGCTCCAAGGACTCAATGAAGGCTAGCTACCCTGAGTTAGAAACAGACTTTGCTCGCATCTTGCGAATTGCCGTAGCTGAGGAAGAAGCCTTCCTTCGCACCCTTAACGCTGGACTCCTGGTATTGGACGAGGAAATTGCCAAAGCCAAGAAAGCTGGGAAGGGCAACCTCAGCGGTGAAAGCTCCTTCTTATTGCATGACACTTACGGTTTCCCGGTTGATCTAACCTTCGAAATTGCAGAGGAACAAGGCTTATCTCTTGACCGCGAAGAGTTTAATGTTCTTATGAACATCCAGCGTCAGCGAGCGAAGGATGACGCGAAGATGAAGCGCTCAGGCAATGCCGACCTCTCGGTTTATGGAGAATTCCGAGCACTTGGATCAACAAAATTCACCGGCTACGACGAGCTAGTAACCAGCGCAAAAGTTGTTGGACTTATTCGCGACGGGGCAGTAGTTTCCAGCATTAAGCAAGGCGATGTTGCCGAGGTGATACTTGACGAGACATCTTTTTATGCAGAATCTGGCGGACAGGACAGTGACTCCGGGTTCATTTGCGCAGAGGGCTTATCACTTGAGGTCCTGGATGTTCAAAAACCAGTTAAGGGACTCATCTCTCACAGTGTGATGGTCCGAAATGGGGAACTAGGTCTAGGGTCCAAGGTTTCTGCCCAGGTTTCGGCCGACTGGCGACTGGGTGCAGCGCAGGCCCACTCAGCAACACACGTGATGCATGCCGCTTTGCGTCAAGTTCTGGGCCCAAGTGCACTTCAGTCAGGTTCTTACAACAAGCCGGGATACATGCGCCTTGATTTTTCATGGAACGAGTCACTAAGCCAATCCTCAATTACCGAAATTGAGGAGGTTGCCAATCTAGCCATTCGTCAAGACCTTGCAGTTCAGGCAGAGTTCATGAGCGTAGAGGAAGCCAAAGCGAGTGGGGCAATAGCCCTTTTTGGTGAAACCTACGATGAACTAGTGCGCGTCATTCAAATTGGCGGCCCTTGGTCAAGAGAGCTTTGTGGTGGTACTCACGTGTCGCGCTCGTCTCAAGTTGGGCTTGTTTCCATTCTTGGCGAAGCATCGGTTGGGTCTGGTTCACGTCGCCTCGAAGCACTCGTTGGATTCGAAGCTTTTCAAGCGCTCTCCGCGGAGGCTCAGATAGTTCGACAAATTCTTGAATCTCTCAAAGTGCCCAAAGAAGAATTGCCAGCCAAGGTAAGACAAACTCTTGAGCAGCTAAAAAAAGCTGAAAAGAAACTAGCAGCTCTAGCACTCGAAGGTTTTCGCGCGCAGATTCCAGCAGCAATCAAAACTGTCAAGACCATAGGGAAGTTTGACTTCCTCCACTACCAGGCCGGAGACGATTTGTCCGTTGATCAGGTTCGTGAGATGGCGACAGGACTGTCTCAAGCGTTAGAGAGCAAGGCTTCGATTGTTGCCGTTACGGCTGTAGTAGATAGCAAGATTGTGCTGATTGTCGCAACATCTAGTAAGGCAAGAGAGCTAGGTGTTTCCAGCGGAAACCTAGTAAAAGTTGCCTCTGGAATTTTGGGTGGTGGCGGTGGTGGTAAAGACAACATCGCTCAAGGTGGAGGCCCCGAAACTTCTAGGCTCAAAGAAGCAATTGCTGTTATCGAGAAGGAGCTGAACTCCTAAATGCGTTCTGGCCCGAGGTTAGCGGTTGATGTCGGCAAGGTGCGAATCGGCATCGCGATTTGCGATCGTGAAGCAATTCTGTCCTCACCGTTAGACGCGGTTGCAAGGTTATCTAGCTCATCGGAAACAGTTAACTCCATTGCTCAACTTGCTGACACCCACGGCGTTATTGAAGTTTATGTGGGGGATCCTCTTTCGCTAAGTGGCAGGGAGACCGATTCCACCATTGATGCGAGATTATTCGCGTTAGAGCTTTCCAAAGCCCTGTCGGTTCCAGTTCGAATGATTGACGAAAGGCTCACAACGGTCTCCGCTAAAGCAAAGCTTCGCGCTTCAGGTCTTAATGCGAAAGATAGCAAGTTGATTATCGACAGTGCAAGCGCGGTGGAGATTTTAGAAAGTGCTCTCAGGTACGAAAAAAGTTCCGGGTTAGCTCCTGGAAACCTGGTCGGTGATTCTGTTGGGGCGTAGATCATTATCTGTTGGTATGTCCAAGGGTTCAAAAATTCTAGTTGGTGCACTTGTCCTCTCCCTGGTTGGTGGCATCGCAGTAGTGGCAAACTTTGACTGGCTACGGGATCAGTATCAGAAACTTACTGCTTTGGATTATCAAGGGAACGGCGTTGGCGAGGTAATCGTTCGAATTGAAGCCGGTGAAGATGGACTTATCGTGGCTAACAAGCTTTTTGAAGCCGGAGTTATTAGAGACGTTGATTCGTTTTATCGACTGCTGCTTGAGCGCAATCCAATTTTCTACCCCGGTAGTTTTACATTGAAGCTCCAAATGAGCAATGAGTCAGCTTTGGCGGCGGTTACCAATCAGGCCAACATACTGAGCTTTCAGGTGACTATCCCAGAAGGATATCGCGTGGTTCAGATATTCAATGAGGTATCCAGAATTACCAGCATTCCAGTTGATGAGCTTTGGTTGGCAGCAGAAGATTTGTCCGCGTACGGAATCCCGGAAGAAGCTCCCACGATAGAGGGTTACTTGTTTCCGGATACGTACAGCTTCGATTTGAAGGTAACCGCTGAAGAAGTCATCTCCATCATGGTCACGCGTATGGAAACAGCTCTTTTGGAAGCAGGGGTTGCAAAAGAGGATTGGCACGAAGTGCTAACTCTTGCCTCTATCACGCAGCGTGAGGCAAAGCAGGAACCAGACTTTTATAAGGTTGCTAGGGTCTTTGCCAACCGGCTTGCTATTGACATGCCCTTAGAGACCGATCCGACAATCACCTATAGCTATGACGGAACCGATATGTCAGAAGCGCCAAGGCAAGAGCAGATTGCCTATGGATACAACACCTACCTGGTTCGTGGTTTGCCGCCGGGACCAATCAGCTCCCCAGGTGAGCTCGCAATAGACGCAACTTTGAATCCAGCCGTTGGAGACTGGCTGTTCTTCGTGACAATAAATCTCGCAACCGGTGAGACAAAGTTTTCGAAGACTCTAGCTGAGCATGAGTCTTGGATTCCGTTGCTTCGAAAGTGGGAGTCAGAGAATCCGGACTGGTATGACGAGTAAATTCTGTGTTGTTGGTTCTCCAATCAAGCACAGTCTTTCGCCAGTCATTCACCAAGCCGCATACGAGTTCTTGGGCTTGGATTTTAGCTACGAGAGAGTTGAGGTTCCGTTAGGCGGTCTAGGGGCTGTTATTAAGGACGAATCAATCTCTGGTCTGAGTGTAACCATGCCGCTTAAGTACGAAGCTTTCGAGTTGTCAGATTCCTATTCTTCTGAAGCCGAGAAAACCGGGGTTGTAAACACCCTGGTGAGATCTTCAAATGGTTGGGTTGGTCACAACACTGATGTCCTCGGTTTCGCAAAGTGCTTCAATCAGGTCCCAGAGCTGCAGAGAATTACCATTGTCGGTTCGGGTGCAACTGCGCGCTCTGCAGCTCTAGCGATTTCAAGAGTGTTCCCTACAGCGAAGCTGTCGGTTGTTGGAAGAACGGCCAGCTCTTTGGTTGAGTTCACTAGATATCTAAACGGTATTGGCGTCTCTTCTGAGGTAGTTGAGCCGGAGGCATCTTCATTGGTTAGCGCAGACTTGGTTGTTTCCACGGTCCCGTCAGGTGCTTTTACCGAGCTCTGGGAGGAAATGGGTGCTACCACCAACGCTAATCGCGGATTTCTTTTTGACGTTGTCTACGACCCATGGCCATCGCTGGCCTCTCGGGCCTGGGCAGGAAAGACCATTTCTGGGCTTGAATTACTTATTTGGCAGGCGATCGAGCAGGTGAAGCTCTTTATTACCTCAACGGGAAATCATGTTCCGATTGTCGACCAAGAGCTTTATGAGACGATGATTGGCGCTGTGGCCGACCAATCTGGTTTGAAATAGACCAACTGTGAGAGAATCTAAACTATGTTGCGCTGGTTAACTGCTGGAGAATCGCATGGCCCTGAGCTTGTTGCGATTGTTGAAGGAATGCCCGCAGGTATTGAAATTACCACCAGCGATGTTCAGGATGCACTCGCCAGGCGAAGACTTGGCTTCGGTCGAGGTGCCCGCATGAAGTTTGAGCAAGATCAGGTTCAACTTAGCGGTGGAGTGAGACATGGCTTGTCTCAGGGCGGTCCTATTGCTATCACAATTCAAAATACCGAATGGCCCAAGTGGGAACAGGTGATGTCTGCGGATCCCGTAAATGAGGAAGACCTATCGGGCGCACGTGCTGAGCCACTGACTAGACCTCGTCCAGGCCATGCCGACTTCACCGGCATGCAAAAATATGGCTTCCTGGACTCTCGACCGGTGCTGGAGCGCGCGTCTGCGAGGGAGACGGCCGCGAGAGTTGCGTTGGGCGAGGTCGCTTCGAGATTCCTTGCACAGCTGGGAATCAAGTTGGTTACTCACACCGTGGCTATTGGACCAGTGAAATCCGAAGATGAACAGCTTCCAACGCCCGATGATGTTCTAACTCTTGATGAGAACCCGGTTCGTTGTTTTAGTAAGCAGGTTTCTGAAGCTATGGTTTCAGAGATTGAAGACTGCCAGAAAAGCGGAGACACTCTTGGGGGAGTAGTGGAGACCCTTGTTTACGGACTCCCTCCAGGTTTGGGAAGTTATGTTCATTGGGATCGAAAGTTAGATTCTCAGCTTGCTGGTGCCCTCATGGGAATTCAGGCCATAAAGGGTGTTGAAATTGGTGATGGCTTTACTACAGCTAGTCGAAGAGGATCGGTAGCCCACGATGAGATATCAAGAGGCAACGATGGCTTGGTGAAAAGATCAACGGGCAGAGCCGGAGGCATCGAAGGCGGCATGTCAACCGGCGAGGTGCTTCGTGTGCGTGCGGCGATGAAACCAATTTCTACCGTACCCAAAGCCTTGGCAACGATTGATGTAACAACTGGCGAGGCAACTAAGGCTCACCATCAGCGCTCGGATGTTTGCGCGGTTCCGGCAGCCGGAATAGTTGCTGAGGCGATGGTTGCACTCGTGGTTGCGAACGCTGTCTTAGAAAAATTTGGAGGGGACTCTGTCACAGAGACCAAGCGGAACCTTGCTTCCTATCTTGAGTCCATACCTGAAGTACTAAAGTCTGCTGGTAGCTGATGAAGCAGCCTCTGGTTCTGGTTGGACCCATGGGTGTTGGCAAGACAACCGTTGGAAAGAAACTTGCCAAGGAGCTAAACACCTCTTTCGCTGATACCGACAAGATCATCGCTTCTGAACACGGTTCTATCTCCTCGCTTTTTGACCGCCTTGGCGAGCCTGGGTTCAGAGAGATCGAGAGCTCCATCTTGGCTAAGTGCCTAGAGGGATCGGGGGTGGTTGCTACCGGCGGTGGTGTTGTAACCACGGAGTCAAACCGAAGGCTTTTAAGGACCCATAACGTGATTTATCTAGCGACCGACGGTAAGCACATTGCTTCGCGAATCAGCACGAGAAACCGCCCGCTTCTAAATGATGGTGAAAGTAGTTGGAAGAGCATCTATGAAGCAAGGAAGCCGCTTTATAAGGAAGTGGCTACCCACGAGATCGATACCAGCGGGAAATCCCTTGCAACAATCGTCTCTGAGATTTCTACGCTTGTGAGGCAAAAGTGACTGAGCTTAGAAGAATTACCGTTGGAGCAGCCGAGCCCTACGAGGTAGTAATTGGTAGGAATTTACTTGATCAAGTTCCCTCGATGCTGGTTGGAGCGAAGAAGATTCTGATTGTTCATCCAGTCGGCTTATCCGTTAGTGCTGAAGCCCTAAGGGATTCTCTTATGGAGGCTAATTTCGAAGTTGTGCTAGCTGGAGTGCCCGATAGTGAAGACGCCAAGCGAATTGAAGTTGCGGCCTTTTGTTGGGGAATCCTTGGCAAGTCAGAGTTTTCTCGAACAGACATGATCATTGGGTTTGGCGGAGGCGCTATAACCGACCTTGCAGGCTTTGTCGCGGCAACTTGGCTAAGGGGTGTCGGAATCGTTCAAATCCCAACCACTGTTCTTGCAATGGTGGATGCATCAATTGGCGGCAAGACAGGAGTAAACACCGCCGAGGGTAAGAATCTCGTCGGTGTCTTTCATTCTCCAAAGGGCGTTCTGGTAGATCTAGAGACGCTAGGGAGCCTGGCCCGTAACGAGTTGATCGCCGGATTCGCAGAAGTAGTGAAGTGTGGATTCATTAGCGACACTCAGATACTTGACCTGATTGAAGGCAACACTACTGAAGCTACAGACCAATCATCTGAGCTTTTTCTTGAGCTTGTGACGCGGGCAATCAAAGTGAAGGCTTTTGTTGTGGCGGAAGATTTCCGCGAGCAGGGTCTTCGCGAGACCTTGAACTACGGTCATACTCTTGGCCATGCCATCGAATTGGCGGAGCGATACAAGTGGCGTCACGGTGCAGCGATATCAATAGGAATGGTTTTCGCTGCTGAGTTAGCCCGGCTAAACGGTCGTCTATCAATTGCTGACGTTCAAAGGCACCGTGACATTCTCACCAGTCTCGGTCTTCCGGTTTCCTACCCAGCGGATAAATGGCCTCAGCTACTTGCCAACATGCGAATTGACAAGAAGTCCCGAGCGGGAGCCTTGCGATTTATCGTTCTGGACGAGGTCGGAAAGCCAAGAGTTATGCACTCACCGACTGATGAAATTTTGTTCACTGCCTTTCAAGAGATTGCTCAGTAGGCTAGTTCCATGAAATCCATAGTGGTACTCAATGGGCCAAACTTGCAACGCCTTGGATCTAGAGAACCTGACATTTACGGAACCCTTGACTACACAACTCTTGTCAGCATGTTGGAACAACACGCCACCGAACTTGGAGTTTCATTGACTGTGAAGCAGTCCGACAGTGAGAGCGAACTGATTTCCTGGTTGCACGAGGCTACTGATTCGAGAGCTGACGTAATTTTCAATCCAGCCGCTTTTACGCACTATTCCTTCGCCATTGGCGACGCCTGCAAAATCCACACTGAATCTGGTGCGAAACTAATTGAGGTTCACATCTCAAATCCACATTCCAGAGAAGAGTTTCGTAAAACCAGCGTCGTTTCACCCGCGGCAACAGGGGTAATTGCCGGTTTTGGTTTCGACTCATATCTTTTGGCGCTTAGACAGCTCACTTCCTAAACGCTAGACTCCATAGGTAAACCAACAAAAACAAGGATCGAGCGAGCACGACCATGGCAACATCAAATGATCTAAAAAACGGCCTAGTTCTAAACATTGACGGACAATTGTGGACCGTTATCGAGTTCCAGCACGTAAAACCCGGCAAAGGACCTGCATTCGTTCGATCGAAGCTGAAGAATGTTCTTACCGGCAAGGTCGTCGAGAGAACATTCAACGCCGGTGTCAAGGTTGAAACTGCAAATGTTGACAAGCGCGAGATGAACTATCTGTATAACGACGGCTCGGGTTACGTGTTCATGGATAATCAAAATTACGAGCAGATGAGCCTAACTAATGAAATAGTGGGCGATGCTAAGGACTACTTACTAGAGAACCAGGGTGCGATCGTCGCGGTCTACGAGGGCAATCCTATATATGTAGAGCTACCAGCATCAGTGGTCTTAGAGATTACTTTCACCGAGCCTGGCCTTCAGGGTGATCGCTCTAGTGGTGGAACCAAACCCGCAACGGTTGAAACAGGCCTCCAGATTCAGGTGCCGCTGTTCATTGAGCAAAACACCAAGGTAAGAGTGGACACCCGAACTGGTGAGTACCTCGGTCGAGTTACCGACTAGCAAGTGAGCTCCCGGACAAAATCTCGCAAGATGGCACTAGATGCCGTTTTTGCAGCTGACCTTAGAAAAATCAATCCTGAATTGCTTCTTGCGGCATCTGCGGAAGAACAACTTGACCGGCAGAATCAGGAAGAAATCGTTGGTTACGCTAGGCAAATCGTCCAAGGAGTTACTGCTAACTTTGCCGAGATTGACGATCGCATTGAGGCTTTCTCCCATAAGTGGTCTGTTGAGCGTATGCCCGCTGTTGATCGGGCAATTCTGCGTGTTGCCTGCTGGGAGATTCTTTTCAACGAGGAAGTGCCAGATGGAGTGGCAATTTCCGAGGCTGTTAAGTTGGCCGCCGAGCTTTCAACAGAAGATTCCAGTACTTTCGTGAATGGTTTACTGGGTGCTATTGCTGGCACAAAAACCGCTAGATGATGTAGGGTAATTTTCAGTAAACATCCTTTAAAGATCGTCCTGTGAGGCGAAGAAGGAGGTGGGCGTTGTCTAAACGTACTGTCTTGAGCTCTGACGACATTCTTCGGGCTATCACTCGAATCTCTCACGAGATTCTTGAGCAAAATCGCGGCGTAGATAATCTACTTTTGCTGGGTATTCCAACCAGAGGTATCCAGCTAGCAACGCGCATCGCTCAGGTCATAAAAGAACACTCTGCGACCGACGTATTGATCGGCTCACTCGACGTCACGATGTATCGAGATGATCTATCAGACCAGCCAACACGTGTTGTCGGAATTACCAAAATCCCTACCTCAGGTGTTTCCGGGAAAGCGGTCGTCTTGGTTGACGACGTTCTTTTTAGCGGAAGGACTATCCGGGCGGCTCTTGATGCTTTGAATGATCACGGACGACCAGCGGCCGTTCGACTTGCCGTTTTGATTGACCGGGGGCATCGCCAGCTACCAATCAGGGCCGATTATGTTGGCAAGAACTTACCTACGGCGTTGACGGAAAGAATTTCAGTCAAGCTTGAAGAGGTAGATGGTGTTGACGAAGTGGTGATCGAAGATTGAAGAACTTGCTCTCAGCTTCTGATCTGGCAAAGCCACAGATCATCGAAGTTCTTGATTTGGCGCACGAGATGTCGGATGTTAATGAGCGTGAGATAAAGAAGCTGCCGACTCTTCGGGGAAAAACCGTCGTGAATCTGTTCTTTGAAGACTCAACTCGAACAAGGATTTCCTTCGAGCTGGCGGCAAAACGCCTTTCCGCCGACGTGATCAACTTTGCTGCCAAAGGTTCATCTGTTTCCAAGGGCGAGTCTTTGAAGGATACGGCTCAAACCCTAGAGGCGATGGGTGCCGACGCCATTGTCCTTCGCCATGGTTCAAGTGGTTCGGCACATCGCCTGGCGCACTCGGGCTGGGTACGATCAGCTGTTATTAACGCTGGTGATGGCTCACACGAGCATCCAACACAGGCACTGTTAGATGCTATGACCATAAGACAAGCGCTAGTAAAAACCCCAATTGGATCTGACCTGTCGGGAAAGAAAGTTCTGATTGTAGGAGACATTTCTCACTCAAGGGTGGCTCGCTCGAACTTGATTCTGCTAAAAGCTCTTGGCGCAACATTAGCGACCTGCGGCCCGGCTACATTGGTTCCACGATCCTTGGAGCCAAGCGGGGGAATCTTCTATTCGCTTGACAAGGCAATTGACGAATTCGCACCTGATGCAGTTCTAATGCTGAGAATTCAGTCCGAGCGAATGGAAGCGTCCTTCTTTCCAACAGAACGTGAGTACTCAAGGGTTTGGGGTATGAACAGCGAAAGGCTTTCAAGGCTTTCGGATTCGGCCATTGTGTTACATCCAGGACCAATGAATCGTGGGCTCGAGATAGATGCAGCCAGTGCTGATAGCCCCAGG
>Ga0315909_10003083_pt1 | contig 20612 bp, 20 predicted proteins | sample LakEriMetagenome_11_FD_203527 | JGI IMG/M metagenome (GOLD analysis project Ga0315909, IMG submission 203527) | Freshwater fungal communities from buoy surface, Lake Erie, Ohio, United States - Buoy 2 MA125 | ecosystem: Environmental > Aquatic > Freshwater > Lake | place: USA: Lake Erie, Ohio... | reverse complement strand
TATCTTATGTTTGAATCCAGTGTCTATATCCTTCAATCTTATATTAGTGTCTATATAGATTAGTTTATTAAAATCTAAACCAAGTTTATTTAGATGTTCTAAAGAAAACCTATAAGCATCTTTTCCGGTGGGGTCCGGTAGTCCGAGTATTAGCAATTTTATATCATTTTCGTTTATAAATTGTATTAACCCAATTGGTATATCTCTTACACCATATCCACCTTTGTCTATTTCTATTGGTAATAAATTCTTAAAGCCGTCTTTTAATGTTCCATCCAAAGTGTAACTAAAATTGTGCTTTTTTATATAATCATTAAATGGTCCTTGGCGGGCAAACTTACCGTCCCCATTTGGTGTAAGTTCATTATTTAAAAATACAAAATTTATCATACTATTTTCCTAATATTATCACGAGCGTAGTAGTTATCGTGGTAAAATATATTCATCAATTCTTTGTTTTTTATAAAGTCCTTAGTACACATCAAATCAAAAATATAATCAGCATGTTCTATTGATGTTACATTTCCGTCCAATATAAACTGCTGAATTCCCTCTACTATTTTTTCTTTTTCCTCGAAAAATTGTATTTCTTTTTCAACAGTTTCGTTTATAAAGTTACCGTTCTTTATATCAACATAGGTACCAACTCTATCTATAAAAACAGATTCAAAAAATATAATATTTTGCGGAAATTTTGTGTTATTAAAGTCGTAGAGTCCTTTTACATCGGTTAGGTATGGATTACCTTTAAATGTAATATATCTTCCTTTAAATGTCAACCCATACGTTTTTTGAATATAATACTGCGTAGTTCCTTGATATCCGCTATCAATCATCAGTATATTTTTAAAATCACCCACAACATTAGAAACATACTTACCATATTCATCTCTTACACGTTTTGCATTGTATAATATTTCTTCTGTATATTTGTCTAAGTTTGGTATAGTGTTACGTGTATCCAATAAATAATCGGAATCAATGTGGGGGTTGATTCCGAATCTATCTAACAATAAATTTGATAATTTTCCTCTGTATCTATGCAAACTAAAGGTTTTGTATATGTCCTCTGGTTCTACTATAGAAGCTATAGTAGAAAGCTTCCGTGATGTCTTAAAATATATAGACTGAGGTAAGTCATACTCCTCTTGAAAATGCTTATACATTTTCTCTAGAAAAAATCCTTCACGTGAATTAAAAAATATTATATCAGAATTTACTACTTCTGTTTTTAACCAAGTAAAAAAATTAAAAAGTAATGGTCCGAAGTATGTGTAACCAAGTTCCTCAAAAGAGTCAGGCTGTTTTATGTTGTTCATACTCTATTTTAAAAGTTGGGATACCCAGAGACAACCACAAATCTACTATTTCATCTCTATCTTCAAATGCACAAAATACTTTATCATCGATGAATGTATCATACATTTTCTTTTTTAATTCTATCGCAGGTGTTGTATGATTCTCTACACTTCTCATATATAATGCATCAAATGGAATTCCGTGGGTGTGTAACCACAATTCAGTAGAACTTCTTACAGCCTCTGGTCTTGCTGTAAAAATTATTATTTTGAACTGTTTATCTTTGTATTTTTTCACATTATTTATGGTTTCCCATATAGGTTCATCTGACATAACATTATCGTGTGTATAAAATATATCCCAATGGAATACACCGTGTATATCAGTTGCAATTTTTTCTCGTTTTTCGTGGGTACAGAGAGTACCATCTATGTCAACTATAACAATCATTTTCTGACACCTTGTTTTTCGTAACTTGTGGGTATTTTAATTCCAGTATTACATCCATTACAATTATCACAAAAAGTAATATATCCTAGTTGTGTGCGTCCTAAATCAAACTTTATAAGATTTTCTTGTGATACCGAATCCAATTCTACATAATCGTTTTGATTTGATGGAAATAGTTTTGTTAATACTGCGCTAGTATTCAGGTGACAATAATAAAATTTACCGTCATTTAACCCTCGAAATGGAGCAGTACAACTTTCAAAATGCTTGACCAATTCTTCTTCGGATAAGTTCTTTTTTACTCTCAAATCACCAAAGTCATACCACTCAATATTATTTCTGACATAGTGTTGTATGCCATTTGATTGATAATACTCTATGTTTTTAGTTACCTTAGATTTTAAAGCTGATAACTTATCGGAGTAATTACTTACACTTAATATTATATCCTTGTTTTTTAACAGTTCTATTGTAGTATCTTTTGGAGTAGTTGTACCATTAGTTGTAATAATAAACTTGTCTATTTTATCTGCGTATTTTGTTGTGATATGATTTATTATGTTATCTATGTTGGGATATAAAAACGGTTCACCCCCAACCAAATGTAATATACTAACATAATCTACCTTATTAAAAAACAAATCAACGTCATGTATAATAGTGTTTATATTTCTATGAACAGGTTCTTCATAATGTGGGATAAACATATTACAATGAGAACAATTTAAATTGCATCTTTGTGTAACCAATATGTCTGTTTGGAATATGTGTGTCTTATTTTTATATTCAAACGGCCAAATTGATGCTATATTTTTATACCAAGTATACTTTACATTATGTGATTGTAAATATTTTTTATAATCGTTTCTAAATTCATCTGTAGTTATGATAACTTTAGCGTCGAATTCATTAAAATTATCTATGTGTATTAGTTTTAAATCTTTTCTATTATTATCTACTTGCTTTGATTCTCTATAAAACGAACTTACTTCATTAATATTATTTGCCGTCATAGTGTCTTTTACATTATGGTCCACTATGTATTTTATTTTTAATGAATTTTCTCCTAATAAAAAATCCAAGCTTCTAATAAACTGAACACACTCTTTACTAGCTCCGAACAGAACATATTCAGAATTTATATCCCATTCAGAAATAAAATCTTTGAAGTTTAAAACACTACCCATTTTCCTGTTCCGTAATGAGGATATTTAGACTTATAATTGTAGTATATAACATCATCTGGAATATCCCGTAACACATATCCCCATGTTGCTTCTGTAGGTGTGTTGGTAGATACATGATTATCTTCGACTACAAAATATAGTGGTAGATTATAATTTCTTGCGTACTTATGAACCTCATAAAATATACCACTCTCAAACGACATATCACCTATAAAACACCACACTTTATCGTTACTACCATCCCGTTTAATTGCTGTAGCAACTCCGAGGGCAATAGAGAGAGTTCCACCAACTATGGCAGACGAATAAAATTTGTTGTCTATATTACACAGAGTAATAGATTTACCTTGGAGAATTTCAGATTCTATCCAGTCAGGTGATATACCTTTCAATAAAGCGTGATAATGCGAACGCCAGGTAGAAAACACCCAATCGGTAGTTTTTATACGAGTAAATATTTCAATGAGTTGTGTTTCATTTCCATTAGAAAGATGTATTGGTCCTCGTATTTTACCACCTTCCCAGTGCTCTACAATTTTATTCTCAAAAGAAATTAAGCTTTCTGGAGTGTACTCTGGTTTTCTTATTACTGGATACTTTTCTATGTTGGTGACCATGTTTTCCTCTTTTAAGAATCACGTTTTTGTATTATTGGATTTTTGGTGGGCCATTCCATATCAAAACGTGTATCATTCCATTTAATTACTTGTTGTTTGTCTACGTCCACAAAATCACCCTCATAAAATAGATTATAACTAAATATACAATCTGTGAGTGCATAATGTCCATTTGCGAACCCAGGCGGAACCAATACTTGCATCTTGTTTGCTTCTGATATAATGTAGGACTCCCATTTTCCATAGGTGAAAGAATCCTCTCTCATATCCAAAACAACTAGATAGATATCACCAACTAACGCTTGTACCATTTTCCACGTTTTATGGTCATAGTGTAGTCCACGAAGGACACCCTTGTATGATCGTGAGTGTCTATCGTGAACAGTCAAATCTTTCATATACCCAATATATTGATTGACTGGATGGTGTTTAGTATGGTAACTTGTCCAAATTTCTCCACGAAATTCTTGATACGATGTAGGAGAAAACATTGGAACTTCATCGCCAAATACCTTTGACGGATGTATGTCAAAATCATACCATTTTGCGTATTTGTAATTCATATTATAAAGTGTTAGCGTACCCCAACGGGAATCCGTTTCTAAACTCAGATGACATTCTGGGTACAATCATTTTATACGTATCTATTAGTTGTTGGATACCATCATCAATACTGTACTGCGGTTTCCATCCTGTCGCTTCAATCTTTTGATTAGATACGATGTAATCTCGTTTATCAGGGTCTTCATAATAATCAGATACACTAATTGAAAAATCTGGTACGTATTTTTTAATCAGATTAACTAATTCTAATTTTGATAGATTAGCGTCCGATAACCCAACATTAAAGACTTCGTTTTTATACGTGTCATAGTTAGTAATCATAAATGAGAATACTTCCGCCACATCTTCAATATGAATATAATTTCTTTTAAAGTGTGGTTCGAACAACACAATATATTTGTCTGTAATAGCTTTATATACGAACTCATTAACTAGTAAGTCCGTTCTCATTCTTGGTGATGGTCCAAACACTGTTGCAAGTCTAAAACATATTGCATCTGTATTTTGTAGTAAGAACCTTTCAGCATTTACTTTTGTTACCCCATAATGAGAAATGGGATTAAGTGGACTAGTTTCGGAACATACTTGTCCACCTTCTGCAACACCATACCCACTATTTGTGTTAGGAAACAGTATCTTAGCTTTACCGTCTGCAAAATTTGCAACATCTACAATTTGTTCATAATTTAATTGTGTTGCGGTAATTGGGTCCGCATCACATGCCGGAAATCCGACTCTTGCAGCTAACGGAATTATAATATCGTGAGAAGTAACCAACTTTTTAAGAAGGTCTTTATTTCTCGCATCACCGTAAATAAACTTGAAGTTTTTATTCTTAACAAACGGGAGCAACGATAACTGGTTAAACTCCAAAGAGTCTAACACAGTTACCGAATACCCTTCATTAAGTAATTTATTAGTGATGGTAGAACCTAAATAACCAGCACCACCAGTCAATAAAATTTTCACTTTAGAATCCCCAATGTTCCTTTCTCATTACGTACATATCAATCGGTTCACGCTTCATTTGGTTTCCAGATGCAAATGGTGCGCCCTTCTTTAAATAACCACCAATGAAATTACGGCGCATTCTGTTTGAACGATTTGTTTCCGACCCGTGAACAACGTGAGAATGGAGAATAGTCATTGTTCCCTTACGTTGATATCCTTCAACCTTTCTAAAAGTATGTCCTTCTGGCATTACACACGGCTTACCACGTTCGTTGTGCCAGAATGCAGGATTCGTCTTTGTCCGTTCTTCATCGACTTCAATTGGGAGAACTGGAAGAAGATGCGTACCTTCGTAATTCCAAACCGCTCCGTTTATTGGGTCGTGGTTATCAAGCGCAATTGCGACATTGATGATTTCATTTGGACCACACTTGGTATAAAATGCGTTTTGGTGTTGGTCCCGTCCAAGCTGACCGGGTGGCTTGAAGTATCCCCAACTTTGCATACCAATGATTTCCGATTGCATTAAGAATTCACACGCTTCAAGAATCTTTGGGTGAGAATATAACTTTGCTAATTTTGGAGATAACTTGTGTGGATACGAGAATGGATCCCACTCACCCCATACCTTACCGTCTGGTGCGGTGGTTCCAGTTCTTTCTCTACGTAGTTTATCCATTTCTTCATTGACTTCATCTACCTCTTCTTCTGTAAGAAGTTCGAGATTAATGAATCCAATGTACCGCCATGCAAACAACATTTGCTGTTGTTCGTCAATCGTTAAGTACTTGTACTCTTTCATACATCCTCCTTGTAAGGTTCATCATTAAAACTAATTAATTGTAATTAATTTGTCAAGGGTTATACCCGTTCAACATCTAGTGTAATACAATGTGGGCCACCGCTTAATGTTCGTGCATGTCTTAATCTAACTGGTATAGATTCTATTCCTAATTTTTTTAGTAGTTTCATCAACATAATTTGATTCTGTTCCACCATAACTAAGTTTTCATTGATAGAAAGAATATTCATACCTAACCACGGTGACGCAGGACACCAATCTGACATAACTTGAGTTGGATATGGTTCTGGTGCATTAATTTTAATCCAATTTCTTAAAAAATCAGGTGTATTGTATACGTTTACTCTGGATGGATTTACCAATACCAATCCTTCTCTTAAAAATACAAATGTGGTATCAATATGAATGTACGCGTATATATTTTCTGCTAAATGTACTTTATAATGTTCTGATATGTTTTCCCGTAACCAGTTTTGTAGATATTCCGCCCCGACACGATTTCCTGTATTAGATACCAAATATAAAATATCGTAGTTTGCTTTAAGTACATTTGCTGCGTCAAATACAGGTTCACTATTCATCAATGTACTTCTGGACAAGTCACTACGGTCATATAAACTATCTTCTGCAACTGGTTTTGGGAACGTGACCCAACTTTCAGGTGTAAACAATTCCTTATATTTGTCCGCCTCATCTCGTCGTTGACGTAAGGTCATGGGAGTAGCTATGACTTTATCTTTAATTACTAACATCGAATCACGGGGACAATAATCATAATATGAGTCATTAAATGGTCTGTCTCCTGATATTCTTGGTGGCCTATATACTTCTACGCCTAAAGATATTAATACTCTTTCTATTTCTTCTAAATCTTCTTGTGTTTCTTCCAAGACTTGCGTAGGGTATGGGCCAGTTGGAATAGTGCTAAATTCTTCATCCGTATAGTGTGCGTAGTCTACACAGTGCAATGCCTTGTCTTTAATAGTTGGAATTTGTGCACCACGGTGAGTTCCTAATATTATTTTTTTAAGTTGTCCCCACTCGTTATTTACATTAGGTGTTATCATCTAAAACCTCAAACAAATTTTTTATAAAAAATTCTTTCATTAATTGTTGATTTGCATACGACAAAAATAATTCTTGATTAGGTACTAGGATTTCTTCAAAAATAGAATGATACCAGTTATGAATTTCTTCTATTGATAATTTTGATAATCTTTCGATTTCATCTATTATCATTTTGAAACGCTTTGCATTATCCGTTTCATCGTCATAACTCTCATTTATAAACGGAGAGAACGTTTTAAATCCAAACCTTCGTATTTCTTTAAGTCCATTTGCTGGACCCATAAAAATAAATGGTTGAAGGTGTCCAACAGGTTTCCAAGTTTTCTCTGAGAAATATCCACCGCTTTCAAAAAAGTTTGTTTCTGGAATTATGTGTATATAAGATTGTAAATATATTTTTTTATTTTCGAAGTTAAATCCCCACACTTCCTCTAAATTTTTATAGTCTACTGTACTAACTGGTTTTGTTTGCTTCATTTTTTCGTATTCATTTTTTACAATGTCATAGGAAATTTCATTACCTAGATGAAATTCACTGTATGCATGTTCTTCTAAACTGAATACTTGCATAGTATTTAAATCATATGATACGGAAATATCGTCTATTATATTCAAATGATTAAATAATAATACAGCATACAAACGATGTGGTCGTAATCTTCTATTTAACATCAAAAACTTTTTCTGTCGCAGTATTTTATCCGTTACTTCATTTTTAGATACAACACTACATACATTTGCATTTTTTCCGAATGTAGTTTTTTCATTATTCAATAATTTTACAAACTCATTTGCTTTATCTTTTAGTGACCAAATGTGATACAATACCTTTATCTTTGGTAAATTTTTATCTTTGACATCAGGTCTAGTTGTATAATTTTCATACCATTCGTCAAAGTTTTTTTGAATGTTATAATCCGACATACAAAATATTATTTTTTCCAAAGGGAAGTTAAACTCTTCGGCGTCTTTATATATAACTTCAAAAAATTCATTATTCAATGTACCTTCATTTGAATAATTTATAAACAAATAAAAATTTTTCTTATTTTTAATTAATACCTTTACTTTTTCTGGTATAAAATGTGTAAACGATCTATGCATGTGTAAACTTTCATGTAGACCAAAAGTACAGCTACCTCCACCGAACGGAGATATTACATACAGATAAATACCATCTGTGTCGTGCAAATTTTCATAGACTTCGTGTGTAGAAACTTCTCCAGTAACAGCATATTCAATGGTTCCTTGTCCGTTCCACACAGAAACACCATCGTAGTATTTTTTTTCTAATTGTGATATAATACTATTTTGTTTATTAAAATCATTATCTACATAAGTGTAAAAATAATCAAAATTTAAACAATTTTCTAAAGGTCCATGCGGACCTATATAATCGTTAACTAAAAAGATATCTTTCATAAACTAATAAGATGTAAAAATTTGTTTCTAAGACGTTGTGTTTTTGTAAACTCTACTAGTAAATTTCTATTATGCACCAATTTAGGATATACAGAAAAATACAACTTATGTAAATCTTCTAAAGGTAAAGAACATAATTTTGTTACACTTCGCATGATTGAAGATAATCTTTCATTTTCATCTTCTATGGTATCATAGCTTTCATCAAAAATTTCTGGGAATGTCTCGAATCCCATTTTATGTAGTTCTGCTAAAGTATTGGGATTCCCATATACTATAAACGGATGAAAGTATATCATCGGTCTTATCGTTTTTTCTGTAATAAATACTGGCCCACTCTTTACATCAGTTTCGGTTACAAGAGAAAAATATGTATCGTTCCACATATCTCGCTTAGTAAAGTAATTGTGCATATCTGCTACATAATCCGGATCATCATAATCTATAACAAATGGATATTTTTCTTTTATTAACAATTTGTATAGAACATTTTGTTCTTGTTCACAAAATTTATCAAATTCTGGAGTTTTAAATAAAGATACCAATCCTTTATCAAATACATCACTTCCTATTAAGTCCAACACCAATTTTGGTCTGTGAAATCTACTGCTGTTTCTGTTCAGACATAGAAAATGCTTTTTACGTGTACCCCCGATAGTAGGTCTTGGGTCGATTGAATATTCCGTACCTCTTTCAACGATACTATTTATTTCGTAATTATTCGTTGTTCCCTCATATCTAAGAATATTTTGTCCGGGATTATCATCTATACAAAAATTAATAGTATCACATGTCATAAATGAAGATACATTATTTCTATTTAAGAAATCTTGATAAATTTGTTTTATATTAGATGTATTTGTTATAAAGACTATTTTATTCTCTTTAAGATTATGTTTGTTTGCGAACGATTGAAATTTTTTAAAGAACTCATCTTCGTATATATAAGCCCCTTCCTTTTCATCAATAAAAACTAATCTTACACTATCATATTGTTTAAATATTGATAGTGTTTTTTTACTGAATAAATCATCTAAGTCTATGCTTTTAATATATTTCGTTATACCTTGCTCATGAACAGTAGTTATAACCAATATATTATAATCATCTCTGAGTTGCTCGACACTAATATCTTGCATCAACACTCTATGTGAGCAATCATTGATAGGTTCTGAAAGTACGTTAAACATATCTTCTGTACTATTTGATACAAACACATTATCATCACGTACCATTCTCGTACTTACATTAGGTTTAATATCTAACCTATCATTAGTTTCACTAAAAATTATAGGAAGGTCTTTTTGCTGATATCCTAACGGTAAATAACCGTTTGGTGTCATAAATTCATATAAAAAATTTATTTGTGGCATGTTATAACTTACAAAAATGATAGAATGTCTCTAGTTCGGGAAAGGTATCTAAGAAGCTTGTGCCTCTACGTTGGTCATATTGGTCAATAAATGCAGCAAAATTCTTTCTTTGCTCTGCATTCTCGGGCTTATCAACCCCCATATTTTTCTGTACGAGGTAGTACAAACGTTCCATTCTGTGTATTTCGTGCTCATAGAATCCTCTAGTAGCCAATGGATACCATCTACCGAATTGCTGATTTTTATACATGAACGTTACACAATCTTCAATGTGCGACAAAAAGTTTTCGGTTAATATCCAAGCTGATAAGAACTGTGGATGTCTTAAATATGGTACATCTACTGCTATTGGGAGTTGTCGTTCTGTCTGGTGCGCATATCTTAATTTTAAATCCAACATATCTTTTAAGAAATCTAAGTATGAAGTCACCGACAATAAGTTATATGTAGACATCATAGTTACTCTACTGTCCGGCACTTCACTTAGAATTCTATCTACGTTAGTTAACCAATAATTGTAATCTAATCCAAATCTGGCGTATTCAGCTCGCTTACCATGTGCTTCATTACTAGTAAATAATTTGAATTCCTTGACAGCCTTTTTATCTTGTATTATAGATATCTTTTCAATAAATTTGTCAACGAGTTCTTTTGGACCACCCAAGTTACTATTGATATTAAATTCCATTTGCGGTTGTGGGTTGTCTATTAAGTAATCCAATACTTTAAATGTATGCTTACTTAACAACGGTTCACCACCAGTAATTCTAAACGTATGGAGATGTCTTACTGCATCCGGCCACCATTTCCAGAATGCATCGATGTAAGGATTTTCTTCTGATTGAAGAATTGGTAACCCTTGGCCTTTTTCTAAATGATCTATCCCATTAAATGTTGTCGTTGGTAACTTATATGGACCATGCTGTTTAATTTCTTGCATCCATGTAGTAGAATACAGTGGGGAGCAATATGCACACTTAAAGTTGCATGTAGTATCAAAGTCAATTTCCATATAAGATGGATTTACATTTACATCCCATGGCAACTTATCAAGTGTAGATATGTGAGGAAATGCCCATTCTTCGGAACTTTTTACAATTCTATCACTAAAAACTTCTCCATCATGTTCACCCTGAGGGTTATCTTCAACTCTCCAGCAATAATCACATTCGTCTGGTCGTTGTCCATCTAACATTTGCTTTCTTAATTCTTTCTTGTACTTTGTATTATGTAAAGCTGAAGGGTTTTTTACCAATTCTTCTAATGGAATTGGATGTACTTTTGGATGATGGCAACTATGTGTCGTTCCTGTCCCTAAATGGATAGTAACTTGTTGCCACTTTGCGGCACACATTGTTGGACTAATAACGGATAATTGCTTTTTTGCTGACCTAAATAAGTCTATTGCTGTCATATTATTTATATCCTAGTGTCATAAATCGGTGAAATGGTTTTTCTGGTCCTCTACATTCTAATTGACCTGTAAAGATTATTTTACCCATGTAATTATTTTCATTAAACTCTTCTAATGTATCATAACATCTGATATGGTCATAACAATCATAAAAATTATTTCCTTGAATTATAATTGGTACGTCATACGGTACGTTATGCATCCATTTATCATACGTTTCTTGGGTAATATGTTCTGTACTTGTATTAATTATTAGTTTGGGGTCTAAATAACTACTAAATTCCCCCATATCTCTTGTTAAAAAATATATTTTCCAATCGCTATCCGACAGAGACTTACCATATCTAATACAATTCTCGTCCTTGTCAATATTAAATACAGAAGTTGGAAAATTATCAACTATAAGTTGAGATAATATACCATACCATCCTCCCATAATATAAACTCGGCCAGATAAATGCGGTATATGTGTCTTTAATGTGTTTATTATCCAAGATTTACTTCGAACTTGACTGTCCCAAAAATTTTCAAGTAGTCTATATCTTTCTTCGTTAGAACAATCACGTATTACATTCATCCAATGTATTATGCGTGAAGAACTTATTTGTAGAACATCATCCATTTTGTCCATACATTTCCTCAAAATGTTGTTCTAACCAAGTCCAACTGACCGTATTACGGAGTGCTTCTGGATTCTTTTCATGCTGCTGTGCATATTCATGTCCATCCTTGGCACCCTTCAATACCCATTCTGCGTTTTCCCCCTCCGCAAACGCCATCCATCGTTGTAACCAGAGGTGTGCATCCGTAGAATGTTGTAATGTCAACTTCACGGTTTCACGGAACGCGGTTCTCCATGCTTCTAACGGACTAGTTGCAAAGTGTGCTTCACTTACCGTAAGTGGAATGGAAACCGTTTTACTATATTGGGTAAAGTCGAGTCCGAAATTAGCCGGCGTATTCAATACGAGATTAGTATTATAACAGACAATGCCCATATGTCCGTATTCTAATCTATTACTCATATTCTTTGCTTGAAATACTACGTGCGCGTCGGGAATGGCGTGTACTGGATAATTAAATACCGTAACGTCTGTGAGGTAATTCTTTCCAGTAACTACGAAGAACTGTCGTGCCTCTCCTGCCAAATCTACACACCGATGAAACGCCTTTCTCCGTCCGTCAATATTACTAATACGAATTGCTTTAGGATATAATGTGGTTAAGTGTTGCCAATTCTTATCTGCGTTGGTTTCACCATTACTAATAAAGAATACAGGAATATCGGTTGCTCTTGGTTTACGAATTACCGATACAGTTCGTACTGCCGATGCAGGATTAACTTCAATAATTATTTTTTCTGACCATTCCCACGGATTGTCACTTTCCTTCTTCATCTTTTCAATGATTTTCTTCTCTCCGGCCCATCCTGCAATAAACACTTGTTCGGCATCCTTACGAACGACAAACACTACAGGTCCAGAAATGTGTTCCCAAGTAGCGCCGTTAACACAACGATACAATTTCTTTTCTGCAAGTGGCATATCTACTATTTGGACATAATCAAATACCGTGAGTTCTTTTTCACCTGCTTGTGCCCATCCGTCTGCATCCTTAACGGTTTCTATATAATCAGTAAACCATCCAAGACTCCGTACCCACGGTTTTGTTTCTATAATCCAATATTTCTTAAATAAATCACTATGTGCTAACCACGACTCATTATTAACCATTCTTCTTTACCTTTTTTGTATGTCTCTTAATCCGTTGTTCTTGATTTACACCTAGATTTGGACCAAATGCCCATTGTCCAACGTGACGAACTTGGAAACTAAGATTCATATCTACTAGAATCTTATATCCGGCTTTTCGTAGTTTACTTTGGAAGAAGAAATCTTCACCGTGCCATTCTTTATCTTTATACTCAAACGCAAAATACGGAGGTACTATTTTGTTTAGCACTTCGGTTTTCATCATCATACATCCCATACCCACACCTTCAACTTCTTGTAGTTCTTGGTCACCTTCCAACGGTAACCAGTTTTCCCAATTTCCACGTTCTGGATATGCGACCGTTTGTAGTGGAACTGACCGTTTCATATAGTTAGCACAAACTACATCTTCATTATGTGCCATCAATCGCATTGCGGTTGCATTTGGAAACATCATATCTGAGTCTAGCCACAATGCATAATCAGATTTCATTAATAATGCTTGTTGTGCAAGACGTTCACGTTGAGTCAATAGGATAGTACTTTGGTCATATATTACATGAACATCAATTCCTGCCATAGTCGTAGTTTTCACCAGTTCTACTAAACATGCACTAAACAAACTGTATACTGTTTCTCTACATGGAACAAGAATTGCTAATTTAGTCGGTCTGGTATGCCAAATACTCATATCATAGATACTTTTCATAATCCTGCTACTCCAGACGCTAATGTAATTGCTTGACTTGTGATTTCTCGAATCATTGTGGTAATTTCTTGTACTCGTTTGACAAACAGTTGATAATCCGCTAATGGAAATTGAGTAACTGTATTTAATGTTTCAATACTATATTTGTCAAAAATAAGAATTTCCATTGCTCCTTTACGTGACCATTTTTCAATCATCGCAAATCTAGCGGTATTTGGGTCGTTATTTAATAAATTCAATAGGTGTTGAGGATTATGTTGTGCTAGAACTTTTTCTAGAAATGTAATACGTTCTGGCCACTCACCCTTTTCTTTCAGATATTGTAATTCATATAACAATTCACAAAGAGCTTTTTTGTCATAACCAATAGAAACCCACCGGACATACCTTTCTTCGTAGTCCGATGGGTTAGTATTAACTGCTGCCAATAATGTTTCAAATGTTATTTCACTCATAAAATATAACCCCTTAGTTTATAACCGTTTTTAAATATATATTACACTATAAGACTTGTCAAGTCCTTATATTATGCATAATTGTTTGGAGTTGTTCTTCCACCAAAATCAATAGATAATCGAATTTGACCAGTAGTAATACCAATTTGCGCACCCAGATCGGCACGTAGTTCAACTGCACCAGTTAATCCATATGCGTTTCTGACCTTACCCATTGCGATTTCCGACCCGGTTGCTGGTATAATACCCATACCGTACTCCCGTTAACCTTTATTATTTGTTTCAAGCAACTTAATTCTTTCTTGTAATTCTTCAATAGTACGTTGTTGTTCTTTAACCGCTTCAATTAAGAGTGGAGTGAGTCGTTCGTAACGTACTGTTAAATATTCGCTATTGACTGGTGCGGGAGCGACCACTTCAGGAAGAACAGCTTGAACTTCTTGTGCACTTACACCAACTTGCATTGCATCTTTATTAAATCCTAGTGATTTAGCTACTTCATTTTCTGTAAAGTAGTATCCATTAAGTGCTAGTACTTTCTTCACTGCATCCTTAATTGTCCCGTGGAAATCCTTTAGTCGTGCATCCGATGCGTATGCGGTAATTTCATTAGTTGCACGAATTTCTCCGTTTGTCCACCCCAATGCTGGGTCTGTTCCTACACCCAATGCATTATTGATACCGATACCATAATCACCAATAACTGTTCTTCTTCCTGATGAGGTATAACCTTCGATGACATTACCGGGGGCACCTCTCCAATACCGTGCTGTATCAGTAAAATAGATTCTACTATCATCATTACCAGAATTTAGGTAAATGTTTGGACTATCACCAGCAACAGTTAATCGTGGGTAGACATATAACAAACTTGCATTACTAGTAAGTGTAGTGGTTCCAGAGAAAAACGCAACACGGGTATCTGCTCCACCACTGATGGTTCCTGCACCACTAGTTCCAGCAGTTCCAGAACTTCCGCTGGTTCCCGTAGTTCCAGAACTACCACTGGTTCCTGCTGCACCTGTTGCTCCAGTTGCACCATTTGCTCCACTTGTTCCAGAACTACCCGATGTACCTGCACTACCAGAAGTTCCGTTTGCTCCAGATGTTCCAGAACTACCAGCTGTTCCTGAAGTTCCTGCACTTCCGCTTGTTCCTGTAGTTCCTGATGACCCAGATGTTCCTGTTGAGCCAGAACTACCTGATGTACCTGTGGTTCCTGAACTTCCCGTTGTTCCTGAAGAACCAGATGTTCCAGATGACCCAGAAGTACCAGTACTACCAGATGAACCAGATGTTCCTGTTGAACCTGAACTGCCTGCGGTTCCAGATGAACCACTAGTACCACTACTACCTGCAGTTCCACTTGTTCCTGCTGGAGTTAATGCAAACGATGCGGTACCAAAGAATCCAACTCCGTTTACGATAGAACTAGTGAAGGATGATGCAGAAACTGTTCCTGCCACGGTAATTTGTGACCCGTTATCTGTAATAATAGAGTCTGTTACGTGCTCTAGTCCGTCAGACTTTAATACTTTATTCTTTGTTAATAATGTTTCATTTCCTACATTATTAAATGTCTGTGGACCCATCAATGCTACAGAAGATGTAATACCATTTCCTGCGTCTTGATGGACCATAATCCATTGGTCATTGGCAGAATCAAATAGGAATGACCCACTGCGTACTGGTGATGATGAAGCCGAATCAATTACCGCCAATCCACCAAGACGTACTCCTGGTAGGTCTGTATTGACTGTAATAAGATTTGTTGCAACATTAAGTGTACTTTGTGACACATAACTGATGGATGATGAACCTAGTACAGTTAAGTTTCCTGTAATCGTATGGGAACCGGATACAACACTATTACCGATGACGGTTAGTGTTGACCCATCAAAGGTAAGATTACTTTCAACCGATGCGTTAGGAGCACTACCGTTGAGAGTAATTAAACCATTATCGGTCGTACCCGTAAGTGTTAATGTACCAGAGGTTCCGGATGAACCTGCGGTGCCACTTGTTCCAGAACTACCCGATGTACCAGTGCTTCCACTACTTCCAGATGTTCCACTACTTCCTGCCGTACCTGATGTACCCGATGACCCAGAAGTACCAGTACTTCCAGAAGAGCCGGATGTTCCGCTACTTCCAGATGTACCAGAAGAACCTGATGTTCCGGTAGACCCACTACTACCTGAGGTTCCTGTACTTCCTGATGAACCAGATGTTCCTGTACTTCCTGAAGAACCTGAAGTTCCGGTGCTACCTGATGACCCAGATGTACCAGAACTACCACTAGTTCCAGATGAACCACTAGTACCTGATGTTCCTGCGGTACCAGCTGGTGTTAACGCGAAGTCGGCAGTAGTTGCATAACTAGCAGTTCCAAATAATGAACCTGTGAATGAGCCAGTAAACGATCCGGTGTTAATCTGTGCCGAACTACTAACAGCACCAGAAGGTAGTCCCGAAGTTATTTGTGCGGAACTAGAGACAACCCCGCCACTTAATGCAGTAGTGGGAATACTTCCACTTTTAATTAATACACCCGTAAGTCTCGTTGTTGCCATTATATAATCTCTAAAAATGAGTTATCTGATATAAATATAAAGAAAGTCTATTAAAACCCTCTTTATTCACTACTATGCCAGACTTAATCTGATACCTTTTACTAATATGTTTGATGCGCTTGGCGGCGCAATAAGAAATGATAACTGTGTTCCAGTTACTGTGTAATCTTCTGTTAATGCGTTCACTAGACCATCTGTTGATACTGTTAATATCGCTGGACTATATGATTGCGATAATGTGTAATTGATTGTGGTGCCATCACCAACAAATAAATGATTGTCAGCAACAATACTAATATTTGGTAATTGAGTAAACGTGCCAGTGAATGAACCAGAAAATGAACCCGTGAACGAACCAGATGGGTCATCTCCTGTATTTTTTAATCCCTTGATGTATATGACTGATTCTGATGGTGGGGCGGAAGTAAATGTTACAGTAGAACTAGAAATAGAATAGTCGCCTGGTGAATTAAATCCTAATCCATCTACTGTGATGAATAGTGACGCATTTCCATATGAACGACTTAAAATATAATCTACTGTACTACCGTTACCAATAAATTCGTATGTGTCAATAGCAACTGCCGATATAGAACCAATACCAGTAAGTTGACTACCATCGCCTTTAAAAGAAGAAGCAGTCACCGCCTGGGTTACATTAAGTGACCCGGTGATGACTGCACTTCCACTGAAGGGGAATCCGCCGCCTGACCCTGCGTTCATCGCATAGGATGCGGTGGTTGCAAATGAGGAACTTACCGCTTGACTTGCAGTTCCATAAAAATTAAATGCGGTAACCGAACCCGAAACATTAATACTGCCAGAAGATATCAGTCCCTTTCTGGCTATAAATTCATTTGCCATAATTCCCCTTTTTCACATATCCAAAGGTGTGTGATTTCTATTGTAATAACCTTTTACTTAATTTTATAATGCGCGAACAGCTGTCTTAATAATCCAGTTATCCGTTGATACTGTTGCCTTGAGTCGTGCGGTTGCAGAAAGTATGTCTACTGTGAATACCACATCTCCAGTATTTCCTAAATCATTGGTTGATGTATCGGTAAATTCAACATTAGTTGTACCTGCTTCCCATACTGCCATCACGGTACCTGCACGATAGTTTGAACCTTGCTTGACGACATAATCAAAGAATGCCGCGTCATAACTACCAGTTTGTACGGTTGCAACTACTTCAGTACCCGTGTCTACGTCTGCATTACTACCTGAACTGTAGAGAACGCCGTGGATGACTGCTCCACCATTTAGTACAACTTGGTCTGCAGTGGTAGCACCTTGTGAGGTAATGTTAGCAAGACCGAATGAATAACTTGAACCAAGATTGAGTGGAACACTGTTGAAGGTAATTGGGTTCGCACTTACTTCACCACCAGTAACGGTGAAGTTTGAACCCGTGAATGATGCAACACCCTTTGCAGTAGTTGTTGCGTTACTACCACTAATGGTAATAGTTTGACCACTGACTGTGGCGGTAAGACCATTAGTACCATCAATGGTGAGTGCTTGTGTCTTAAGAGATACAGTACCAGTACCACCATCTGAACCTGTGATGTTAAGGTTGGTGACAATACCAGTAAGTTGACTACCATCTCCGGCAAATGCTGATGCGGTTACTGAACCAGTGATGTATACATTACCTTCTGCATGTAGCGTAGTTCCTTCTACACGGAGTGGGGTAAGTAACGGATTGGTATCAATATTGTGTTGACCGGATGCAACTGGAACACGACCAGTTATCAATCCAACTTCATTACCTAATGAACCGGTGTTCTGTGGACCTGCGATAAAATATGCACTTTCGTATGCAGAACCACTTAACGTGTCATATATGAAGTGATGATTTTGACTATCCCAGAGGATGGATGCGGTTGTTTGACTTGAACCAGAGTCAATAATTGACAACCCTGCGAAACGTACAACGTCATCATCGTTGAGAATAATGCGGCTGGTACCGATTGTAAGTTGCGATGAGGTTACGTATTGTGTAGAAAGTGATACTGCTGTCAATACGCCGTCTACTGTCAAACTACCAGAGATGTATACATCCTTAGCAATACCAACACCACCTTGTACAACTAGTGAACCATTAGTATAATTTGTACTGTTGGTAGTATTACTAATAGTTTGGACACCAGTAAAGGTATTTGAACCAGTTGTTGCGATAGTTGTGATACCAGTGGTGTTTCTGACATCCACTTGACCAGATGATGATACGGTTCCTGCTGGTAGTAGTGAAGTGACTTGTGCACTACTTGATACAACCCCGTTGGTTGAAAGGATTGAACCAGTAATACCACCAGTTACATTTAGTGAACCAGTGATACTAGTGACACCATCTCTACTTACTTCAAGTCTATTGGTAAAGGTTGAACCATCGAATCCTGCGATACGGAATCCACCACCACTGTTTCTGGTGTCAAATACGAATTCTGCACTACCACGTTGGTTTGTAGATGCGTGGTTGTTACCCCACATTTGATAGTATGCACCAAGGATATTACTACCATCATAGAATCCAAAGAGTGTACTATTTGTAGTACTTGGGATACGAATTTGTCCGTCTGACCCAAGTGAAATATTCCCGCTTACAATTTGATTACTGGTAAAGGTATTTGAACCAGTAGTTGCAATAGTTGCAATACCAGTAGTTTGGCGAACGTCAGTTTGAATTGAACTACTAAATACCCCATCTGCATTTAGTTTAGTTTTGACACCACTAGTGAAGTGTCCAGACGAAGTATCAAGTGCTACATCGTCTGCATTAACCGTGATACCGTTTCCTGCACCGACCGCGAGAGCGGAACCTGCACCACCAGTTAAACCCGAACCAGCTGCTGAAGCTGCGATTCTAATAGTTCCTGCATTTGCTTCAAGTCCTGTTCCTGCAAGTGGTGTGGAGAGTTGACTGACGTTGATACGACCTTCGGTACCAGCGTCAGAGAGAATCATCTTATCAGTACCGGCAACGGTAATACCCGTAAGGTCTGAACCGAAATTGTCAATATCAAGACCCGTTGCTGTTACGCCAGTAAGTTGACTACCATCACCATAGTATATGGAGGCACTTACTGATGAAGCACTAACGTGATATCCGATTGCATTAACATTACCTTGGACCAATAATGATCCAGTTACTTTTGCACCGTTAGCAAGGACTATCAGCCCCTTACGTGCAATAAATTCATTCGCCATACAGTTCTCCCAACGGGGTTATAGTATATAAATATTAAATACTTTTTTAAGGATTCAAATTTGGAAACAATTTAAATAGACTTTGTACAGTCCAGGCTCCACTTCCGGACCCTGCACTATTGACCCGTAACCGTAATTCATTTGAAGCACTTAGGAACATAAACGATATATCTGATGTGTCTCCAATATCTGTAGTGGAAACATCGGTAAATGTAATACTTCCGGTGTTTAACCACGATGCCATAATAATACCCATTCTACATGCCCCAGGTCGTTGAGCAAGATACTCTACGGTCATTCCTGAGTAATTGGTAGTAGAAATATATGGTTGAACGTATTCTGTTGCCCCAAAGATACCTGTATTTATCGACCCTGTAAATATCATATTCACCGTTCCTGCGTCTAATCTAAATTCATTAGATTTGACAATTGCAGGTTCAATGGTGGTGTCTACTAGTAGTCCAACAACTTGAGTACTACTGGATACGAAATTCGTATAGTCGTTCAGTGCGACAATAGCAGACCCACTTTTGGTATACAGTTTTCCATCGGCAATATTGACCGCAAGTTCACCATCGTACATGGCACTTGCGGTTGGTACTGCTCCGTATTGACTATTGTATAAAGGTATAAAACGATTTGCTGGCATCTGAACCCCTAAGGTTATAACTCTTATAAATATTAACTAAATGTTAAAGTAATTGTTTGAGTCGGTGCGTTTACTGTTGTACCGTTTACGCCTCCCCAATTTAAATTATTAATCATTGGTCTTAACGCATATGTACTACCTGCAGAGCAACTAC
>Ga0315909_10003082_pt1 | contig 20617 bp, 31 predicted proteins | sample LakEriMetagenome_11_FD_203527 | JGI IMG/M metagenome (GOLD analysis project Ga0315909, IMG submission 203527) | Freshwater fungal communities from buoy surface, Lake Erie, Ohio, United States - Buoy 2 MA125 | ecosystem: Environmental > Aquatic > Freshwater > Lake | place: USA: Lake Erie, Ohio... | reverse complement strand
CCCGCGCGATCACCAGCGTATCTATAGATAGCGGGAGCCTCCTAGGTTAATGATACAGGTCGTTACACTGCATCTGATACACGCAATATTAGGTAATGCTATACGCTGTGTCATACGTTATCGCTTAGTGTTTTTGTGTTGCTTAGTTACTGTCGTATGTTTCTCTACTGTGGATTTCTTTGGCAGATCAATAGGCTTAACACCTATCGCATCGAGCTTGCGTTGTACTGCTATTTCTTCGCCGCGTCTCAGTATCTCAGTAACCCTACCAATACCCACGCACAACAGCTTGCCGATCTCACGGTAGGTCATTCCCTTCTGTCTTAGGTTGTACGCCTTCTCGCAGTCGTACTTCTTAAGCCACTCGGTCGGGTCTTGTTCTTCAGGATCAACGTATGCGTTAGCGGGATACGAGATCCAGCCAGCTTTGATCGCGTTGGTTACGATGGAAGGAGCTAGATTAAGAAGAGTGATGCGAGCTTGTATGTCTAACGTGTCCTCCTTCTTGATACCATCAACATCCATTTTCTTGTGTAGATAACGCTTGTGATGCATATTACTCTAGAGTCAAACGCTCCAGCTCTTCCTCTAGATCATAGATGCGTCGTCGTTGTTCGTTAAGCTCACGCTCTAAGCGTCGAGCAAAAGACATTGCTAAGGTAGTGAGATGCGGCGGGAACTGTCCCTCAATCCGCTTCTGCTCTAAGTCACAACGTGGAGTGTCTGTATCTGGGTCTTCCCAGAAGCTTTCTGTGTTAGTCATGGGTGTTAATGGTCTCAAAAGGGAATGTCATCTTCAGGTCCAAGCGGATCGTTAGCGGTTACCTTCTTAACTGGTGCAGCCTCACGCTTATCTAAGTCAGCATAGTTACCTAAGATCGGACCCTTCTTGCCTTCTTGTCGTGCGGCTTTGCTAATAGACTGCACAATCATTCCATCGTTACCGTATTGGTCTCGGCCAGACTTGTTAGGGATAAGTGCAATATCCAAATACGTTCCAGCTTTGCCTTTAAATAGGAATGCTTTGTCGATCTTTGTAACGTCAATCTTGCCGGTTTGCATGGTGTTTGTGGGTGTTTCTTGTTTTCGTTGGTGAGTTTACAGGATTGGTTTATGGAGTCAACCTATCGTTGGGATTAAGTATCTACACCGGAGTCTGAGAAGCGGCAGAACTGCCCATCATACCAGAGCTTCACGACTCCACATTCACCGTCGCGTTGTTTGGCGATGATGATTGAAGCTTGGCCTTTGGCTTCTCTCCGGTCTCGGTCTAAGAGCATTACGCAGTCAGCGTCACGCTCTAGCTGTCCGCTGTCCGCTAGGTCACTCAAGCGCGGTGGACGACCCTTCTCTTTTTCATTCTCACGGTTCAATTGAGCCAGACAGAGCATTGCCACTCCGGTTTGCACCGCAATATCTTTGAGCTTACCGCTGACCTCAGCTACCTCATAGGTGCGCTTTTCTGCTTTGTCTGCTGCTTTGACCTTCTGGATGTAATCGACAATCACCAGACGAACACCGTGCTTTCTGACCGCTCGACGGACGTTTGCAGTGATTGAGGCAACGCTTTGAGAACTTGAGCCATCCAAGAACCAGAGCGGACTGGAGGCAATCTTACCAGCAGCCAGACTCATTGAGCGCATATCACCTTCGCTTAGGTTTCCACTCTTAAGCGATTGCATTGGTACACTTCCTATAGATGCAACTGAGCGTCTAAAGATTGCTTCCTTAGACATCTCTAGAGAGATGAAAAGCGTTGGGATTTTAGCTCTCACCGCTGCGGCTTCAGCGATAGAGATTGCAATAGCGGTTTTACCTATAGATGGACGAGCCGCAATTAGAGCCATCTCACGGTGCTGCAAGCCATCGGTCATTTGATCCAACCAATGGAAGCCGGTCGTGACACCGCTCAATGTACCTTTGCGAGAGAAACGTTCCTGCATCTGGTCAATAAACGATCCCGCAACCTGCTTTGAGGTTGAGAGTGTCTCTCTCGAGACCTCAATGCTGAGCCCTGCTTCGGCATTAGAGACGATTTGATCTGGCTGGAGGGTCAGGACAGCGGACTCGCGTATTAAGCGATCTCCTGCGGCTCTCAGTTGTCTGCGGTGAGCAGCTTCGATTATGCCTTTGGTGTAGTACGGCAGATTGGCTGGTGATGGGCAAATCTCCATCGCTTTATTCCAGTCCTCAAATGGGATTGGCTGACTTCCGTGGATCTTTCGCCATTCCTTCCCGAGTTCTTGGAGCGTTGGAGTCCGGTTGGCTTGAACCAGAGATTTGATCGTCTCGTAGGTATCGCGGAGTGAATCGGTTTCGATCCACTCGCTTTTGACCTCAGCGAACGCATCGGAACAAGTGTCGATTGATCCTGTAAGACAAGCTCCGATCAGACCAAACTCATCGTCTTGAGCAAAGTACGGGTCATTCATATCGAATCCCTCCAATCAACGTCTTTCTTTTGAGCGGGTTGGATCGGGAGTGATTGCTGCTGGTTGTTCTTGGGGAATATCCCTTTCCAACCAGAAGCGATTGAGTTCTCAACAGCAGATGGGAACTCGGCAGGGGAAAACTCGTTGGACCACTTAGTGAGTGATGCTGTGAGTCCGGTCTTCTTGTATCCCTCTTTACGCTCTGATTTGTACTGAAGCCAGAGCTTGACGGCTTGAAGACAGTTCTCTGTCTGAAAGCTGTTTGGTAACTCAACCCCAAAGCCAACATCCCACGGCGACTTTGGAGACGCTGTATCTTTCTTATTAGGAGTAGGAGTAGGAGAAGGAGAGCTATCTTCTGGGCATCGTTTCGCCATTGGGGTTGCCATTGGGGTTGCTATAGCGACCCCATTAGGGTCGCCATTAGGGTCGCCATTCTTTTGCCATTTAGACCACCTCTTTTCGGCTCCATTGCGACCAGATGAAGCTTGTCGGAGCTTGTAAGCCTCCTGTTCAGCTCTCACCTGCTCCAATCTTTCGTTCCGAAGCATCCCGTCATCGCATAGCGAGAACTTAGCCAGAACATAGCCAAGCGATGGCGACCCCAATAGGGTTGCCATGCGTCCAGCGCGGTCTGGATCATTTGGAATACCACCTTTGGTCCATTGATGGCAAAGCAATCGGATGTAGCCACCAACTTCTTCCGCGCTCATGTCTGACGTTCCAGCTAGGAAGTCGTCAGCATAGAATTGAAAAGCAGGAGCTTTGCGCTTCTGTTCTTCGCTCATTGATTGCCCTCCGGTTGAACGTGGGACTTTTCGTTCTCAATGGCTTGTCGTTTTGCCTCTTTTAGCAACCTGCATAACGCATCAATGTTTTGATGCGAAAACATAACAATTGGATCATCTCCGTGTGGGCATTTTTGCGTTATGCAAACATAACCGGCATCGGATGCGTAGACTTCAGTTTGATCTTGGCTTTGGATTACTGATTTCATGTAACAAACAGAAACCCCACCCAGACTGTGGTAGGAACTCCCGTACAAGCAACGGGACGTACACAGAAAGGGTGGGGATAAATTGGTTAAACATGGCTTGTAGTATGGTTATCAACGCTTGCTTCCTACGGCTTGCGCTGACTCCTTACTCCTAACTCGGCTTTGGACCTTCGTCCAGAGAAAACTTGTCGTGGAACTCGGCTTTCGGTCGAACGTAGAAGTAACCTCCACGCTCGTAGACGACGCATAGCCGCTTTGTCTCACCGATACGCAGTTGAGCTTCTGAGATGTACTCAACGGTGAGATTCTGATTGGTCTTGGATCTGTATTTCATTGTTTTAGACGGTAATGCACGACGGGATAAACGCCGCGAGATCCAGACATTACGCGAAACTTTTTGGACTCTATCAATCCGTTTTTGACTGATTTACAGAGTACAATTCCCGCAGCGTTATTGGTAATCTTCCACTCATCAGCCCATTGTGCGGAGGTCTTGAACCCTTCTGGGACTGGTTCGGGTTGATTGGCTATGGCAAGCCGAAGCTGTTTTAAAAGCTCGGCAGAGTCCATTTCTGTTCGTTTTGAGGCCATTGGTGAAGGTAGAGTTGCGATGAGTTATCTGTGAATTCCCCAAAAACAATCCCGTGGGACCATGCTAGGGTTGATCGTCGTTTGCTCGCGTAATCCATCGCAGGAATGTCTGCAAGCGTTCCGACACAAAAGCCAATTGGATTTGATTGAGTGCGACCAGTCGCTTGACCTGCTCTGTGAGCATGAGCCACAACGCAATTGCCAAATGTTTCAGCGGAATCACGCAAGAAGTTCTCACCAAACAGGACCCCATGTCCCCATCGGAATCCACCCAACTTGTAAAACGATCTGTCGTGACAATCATTGTATTTGATAAAAGTATGACAGTGCTTCTCAATTGGTTTTAGCATTCGTTCCCATATAGCTTCAGCAAAACCTCTTATAACAGCGTTATGATGATTGAGATACTTCTTAGCTCTTTCGTCATGGTTGCCCATTGTGAAGACTGTTGGTCTCAATTCATCCAAGAACTTTGCTCCCTCTTGGATGTCATCCAGATAGTCATCGGCTTGGTCCGAGTCTTGAGGGTCTCGGAGTGAACCAGACCGCAACGATGCAAGATCGTAGGCGTCTCCGAGATGGATTACTTCGTCGGGCTGGAACCTCTCTCGGAAGAGCAAGACCGCAGCGAGTGCATCTTGATTGGCTCGGTTCCCATGACTGCAACCAATCGCCATGATTCGGCGTTGGTGCTGTGTAATGTTCACAATGGCTAATAAGCATAAGCGTAACGCTCAATCAAGACACACTCGCTCGGAACTAGTTATTTAACACGGATCTTACCATTACGGACAGACCATACCCAGCAGATCGACACTTTGTATTTCCAAGCGATCTCCTCCAAAGTCTTGGTTGCTGGCTCGGCCCTTACAGCGTCCACAATAGCTTTGGAGATATGCCAATTCTTTCGGCCTTTGAATGTCTTCTTATCCTTCCGAATTCTAGTCTTAGCTTGTCTAGTTGCGACAGCAGGTTGCGTTTCGACGGTCTTGTGGACTCCCAAGAGTCTCGCGATTGCGTCTTTAGTGATTCCGATTTTGCTAAGTATGCTCATTTTCTAATCTTGTTGTGTCTGACTTTGTGTATCCAACCCAAGCTAACTGAGTAATCTTCTTTGATCTGTCTGTATGTTTTGTTTTTGCTAATGTCTTCTAGTACTTCCAATACAACTGCTTGTGGTATGTGTCCTCTAAGTGGTATGTATGTTGATTGTCTCATTTGGTTGCTTTGCCTCTCTTTCTAGTCCAGAAGCTAGTGAACTCTGTTTTTTTGGCTTTGGCTGCTCTGACCGCTTCTCCAACGTCTTTGCGGCTTAGGACTTTGATGCCGGTCCCTTCTCGCATGATGTCTTGAACTGATCTCATGGTTTTTCCGTAAGTGACTTGATGTATCGGTTTCTCTGCCGTGGTGTCAGTCCTATGATGTAGTTCAGCACCTCGACTGCATTGATTGAGTGGAGTAGTTTCCAATACGGTCTTGCTGCCTCCAATTCCTTAGCTCGCTCAATGTCCACGACTACCACCTCGCTGGTCATGGTGTGTCGGTAGATGAATGCGGGGTTCATCGTCCCTCCAACCATTTCTTGAGGTCGTGGAGTTCATCCACTTTGGCTTCGAGTTCTTTGATTCGCTCATTGGCCGCTGTGAGTTCGCGTTCGAGCCTCCTGCACAGCATACCAAGCTCTGCCACGTTGTGCGGAGTCGAGTCTGATATCGGTGTATCGCTGATCATTTTCGTGGCGTCACGAAGATGATCGCTCATTTCGCCTCCTTCTTCTTCTCCAGCCACTCGCGGATGATTCTATCCGCCAAGTGTTGGGTTTTGATGCCTTCGCTCTGGCAGTATTCTTTGAGCAGTTTGTGAGTCTCTTCTGATATGATGACTGATTTGTTCATTAATCCTTTTGCGTAATTAGTCTTTGCACAATTTCAACGCTGTATTCACAGCAAAATTAATTAGAGGCCATTGCTTTTTGCTTGTTATTGGCAATATCCAAGAAACATCGTCTGGATCTTCTATTAATACATATCTATCACCAAGCTCTTCTATGACAGAAACACTGATAAATTTACCCCCCATCTTAGCTCCACTGTTTGGCACAATGATTTTGAGAATTGTTTTTTCTGTTGTTTGTTCTTCAGATTCGTTCATTTGATAACCTTTTTGACTTTGTTCCAGTAGCTGACAGTTGCCGTCTTCTTGTGACCAGTTGGTCCACCGTTCCAAATACGAGCGGCTTCTTCGTTGGTCTTACCGGCAGCGTATCGGCTCAGATAGATCTCGCAGACCTTACGAGCCGCAATCCGGTTGGTCATCTCAGCGTGAGTGTAATGAGTGCCAGCAATCCGGTTAACGTCCACCACAACCGCTTTGTGGATCTGGAGCGCACCGATAGCTAGACCACCGTCGCCAACCGCATTGTCGCGTCCGTTGGACTCCACAGTGATGAGAGCCGCAATCAAAGGTCCAAGATTCATCGGAGACCTTTCATCCAAGTGGCGGCTTTGGATTGGATGATCTCGGTAGCTTCTAGCAAGCGTCCGGTCTCATCGGTGATTCCGATTAGCTCAATGGTATGGTTCCAAACGTCTCTAGCGCGGAGAGCCTCCTCAATGCTGCGGTGAATGCTTAGGACTTTGTTATCTTTGTTTCTGCAATGGTACTTCATGGTATTTGATGGATGTTAATGGTTCTGAGCGTTTAACGTATGCGCTCCCCACGTTGATGATTCAGTTGGCTAGAAGCTCGCGGTCTTCCTCGCGAAGTTCTCGTTGCCTAACTTTGTGAAGTTGTCCCGAGTTCAAGTGCAAAAACTCAACAGCAACGATGCGGTCTCCAACGTCAATAAATTGAGTCTTGTAGATTCGCAATCCAGACAAGAATCGTGCTGGATGCGCGGTCTCAACGGTCTTGATGAGCTTTGGAAAAGTCATGGTATTTGATGGTATGAGTTATGGTTTGTTGCGCGTTGGAGAGTCGCGCCCCTCTTGAGATTGAAAATTACAGTCCGTAGGCAGCTTGATAATCGTCGGAATCTAATTCCAAATTTTCGTTTTTGAATCCTTCCGAGTAATATCTGTGGATCACATTATATTTTAAGTGGTTGACCCCTTCTCTGGCGAAATACAGATCGGAAGCATCATTTTGACGAAACTTAGTGCAAACGGACGCTGATGTCCCGTAACAGGCCATTGCGCGAGCTTGTGCAACAGCGATGCGGTAGGATTCGTTAGATTCAAGATTCATCGTATTCTTGTTGTTTCTTCGTCGGCTTGATCGCCTTCGATGGAGAGAGTTAAACCCATCGTTGGGTTATCTGCAACAAAAATCTTCAACTTTTTTCAGGAGTTTCAAAAACCAGCGAAATCCTTAGGAAAATGCGGTGTTTCTATGGGATGAAACCTAACCCGTCGTAGGATCTCCCTACGCACCATGCCGCAAATTCCAAGAGGTTATTCAGCGTTGATCCTCACGCTGCATCCAGACCGCTGGAGAGCGTAAGTCTTCGTTGCTGTCAATTGGCAAATTTGGCTGTCGTCGAGCCAGATTCGCTGAGTGTCGGTTATTGCGTCCGTCACTGCTTTGATGAGGTTGTCCAAGTCTGGCTTCTTGCAATGCCAGACCGGTGATTTTCCTTTCGGGACTCCGTGCTTGTCCAGATGCGCTTTGGGTCTCGGAAGGAAGAAGTCTAGCTGCAACCTAATCGGACCCGTTAGAAGCGATTCTGGAGCGTTTGCGACGGCTTCCTGACGCACCGCTTGCTTCCAAGACTCGGCTGAATCTGGAGTGTAGACTCCCGCATGACCTCCGCGCACAAACGCTTTGACTCGCGGTTGAGCTTTGGGGATTCCGCTGACATGGAAATCAAGATGCATCGTGAGGCGGGATGATCTCATGGATTCGTCCGGTGATGCGCGGATTAGCGTACCACCAACCCGTCGCGCTCTTCTCAGCCAATGCGTCGCAATCTCCGTCGAACATGATATGCGTTCCCTCAGTCAGCATCCTTACGCAATCCATGTCCTCTGGGTCAAAAGACCGGAACGTGACCCGCTGTGCGTAGGGTTTTCCGTTCGCCAACGTGCGTTTCTCAAACTCAACGACAGCGAGCAGGAATCTCTTGCCGTCGTCGGTGGTAATGACCTCAGCGTCAGAATGGAGCCGTCCGAATCCTCGGGACCATAGATGTCTCATCGAGTGTATCCCTCCAGTCGAGCGGGAGAATAAGACGGACTCTTCACGATCTTGCCGTCCGTTCTCCGCACAATGTGTCGGTTGTCCCCAACTCGGTGCGAACGGCAGTCAGCGGGGATGCGGTCCAGTTCGTCGTCAGTCCAGACTTTGGACATATTGCTTCGATGGATCTCGGTGAAAGCAGCGTCCACTTGATGCGGACTGAATCCAGCGGCTAGAGCGGCTCCATACACGACGTAGAGCAGATCTCCGATTGCGTCGAGATACTCGACAGCGGAGGTTGATTCGGAAAGCTCCTGAGCCTCCTCGTCAATCAGTCGATACCGAAGGTTGATCGTGATGGGGTCTGGCAGTGCGGGACGCTCTGGGATGCATTGCTGATACGTCCGCATGAACTCGCGGACCAATTCCATTGGGTGGGTTTGATTCATTTGATCTTGGTAAGTGTGGGTTGTCCGGTCTTGCTTTCAGTGCAGCCGTCAAGAAGCGCGGCCAGCTTTGATTCCAAGTCGCGACCTTTGGTTCCAGTCGCGGTCTTCAGAGCATCTTTCAGCTTCGTTTTGTTCAGCGCGATTGCGGGACTCAACTGCTCGTAAGTCCCGAGTTCCAAGAACCGAGACGCAACCTTTTCGGAATCCGTAATAGACTCGCGCACCGATCCTTCTTTGAGCGTCCAACCTTCGATTGCGTCCCCTTCGCTCAATCTCCGTCGAGCTTCAGCGCGGCAAGCCTCAATGACAGCCTCCGCTTGTGCTGCACGATCAAGAAACGCTGCGAGCGTCTGGTTGGTCAACGTCGCAGCTATAGCGTCTGGCGTTATACCTTCCGGTGCATTGGTCAGCGGAGGAGCAACGGCCAACTCCCGCGCTTCGGAGCAGAAGGGTTTCCCTTTGCAATACTTGCAAGCGGACTCGGATGGAGTGCGCGGTTGTCCAAGCTTTTTGATCTCAGCCATCAATTCCGATGACTCAACGATTGCGTCGTGAATGTCTTGGGATTCGTAGACGGCAACACTCGCATAACCGGCCAGAGGCTGGATGATCGCGACCATGATCCGATCCATTGTGAACCCCCAAGATTCGTCCAGCAACGCAACCAAACAGCGCAACTGGAGATTTTGAGAAGCGTCTTCGACGGCTCCGCGACCGCTCTTGTAGTCGATAATGAGACCCCAGAGCTTACCCTGCACTTCTGCGGTGTAGATGACATCGGGCTTCCCGCTCCAGAGTCTGTTTCCGTCAGCGTCCAGAGACCACAGACGTTTCTCGCGGAAGCAGTTGGTATCGTAACCGCCAAATGTATTCGCAACCAGTTCAGCCTCTTGCTCCCTGCAACGATCAACGATCCAAGTCTCATCGGTGGTTAGGTTGGTTACCGGCTCCAGCGCAAGTGCTGCGTGGATACGGTTTCCGATTGCTGCGTCTCCAGTTGACTCCACCTCCGCAACTTGACGCTCCAACTGCCAGCTTCCAAGACAAGCAGCGTAGCGGCTCGCTGCGGACGCTGACGGTAATCCACTGCGTTCGTCACTCATTGGATTTCCCTTCGTTGAGCGTCGGCTCGGTGGGTTGAACAACCACAGACGGAGCCGGTTCAATTTCCGGTTCAACCTTCGGCTCCAGTTTGCTGCGGAAGATTGGACGCGAAGGAGTCACGTTGACCGAAGCTTGCGGAATGGCCTCTTCTTCGTCAGTGATGCCGCTGAACCCAAACGCTACGCGAGCGCATTGGATCAACGCTTTGTGTCGCAGCATTCGACGAGGGTTGACCTTCCACGGTTCGGTATTGCGCGAGCATTCCGAGAAATACTCAGTCACTTCAACGGGATGAGTCCGGTCTTTGAGATGGATCGTAGCAGTCACCGAGAACGGCTTTCCGTCTTTGTCTTCGGTCGTGAACTGGATGCCGTCAAAACTCGCGTGATTGTTCATCATGCGTATCCATCCATCGACGCTGACCACCGGCTGAATTCCACCGTTGCGAGCGGGGAAAGCGTAGATCTCTCGCGTGAACGGATTGAGTCCGTACTGGTTGGCTGTAACGACAAAGCTCAAAAGCTCTTCGTTCGTTGCTTTGGGCATCAACGTAGCCTTCAGCGTCTCCAGCAAACGAGCCGGTTCAACGCTGAATTTGCTCGCCATTATCGCGAGCGCGGACTGTTTCTGACTTGGAATAATCTCTTGTTTCATTGGTCTTCTTTGGCCTACCTCCGCGCTTTCCATTTGCGCGGGAAGCTTCGGCCTTTGCCGACGATTTGGACGCACCCAACTCCTTCGCGATATCGCGGAGACTTGCGGCAAAAATGCAGTTGCAGGACGGACATTTCATCGGCTGAAGACACCAATAACCCAACGGTGGGTTTGTGTCAAGCGACATCAAGATCAACGTACCGAATGAACCGATAGAATGGGTCTCCGGTAACGTCCTCAAAGTTGGCAGATTGGGTCGTCTCACCGAATCCGTAAGAGCGCATCGGTCTCCACGCAGTTGCAGGAGTTAGGATGCCTCCAGACGCATCAATGACCTGATTGGAGCAGTCGAAATTGAAAGAAGCGAATCCCTTAGATCTGCTGTATGTAGCAAGATCCATTTGTGTAACTATCCAATAGTATTGAGACAAACTAACGTCATAAAGCTCCTTTGCTTGTATTCCATTAGCAATCAAAGAATCGTATTGGCTCTGTGTAATAAAGAAAGACGGCCCCCACATTGTGTCCAAGCAAGTAACCGTTGTATCCTTAGGAATCAAATCTCCAAGCGTATCCGCAACCAATGCACCGCCAGCATCAAAGCTGTAAATTGGGCACCAGACTTCACCGTGAGCTAACGGGACAGACCGATTCCATCCAGAAACGTGAGCTTCCAACAGATTCCACAGAAACGCTGACTTGGGAATCTTGTGGTAGAACGGTCCAATTCCATCGTAATTCAGAGCGTTTGCAGTGCTGGAATACGGGAGATCAAAATAAGTTGATGAAGTCCATCTGATGTCCGCAATGTAAGCTTGCTCTGTAGTTGTTACAGAAACTTGAGTATACCACGGAGCCAAACAAGCCATTGCGGCATTGTTTTGGTCTTTAAATACATCGTCAGCAACGCCGTTATCTTGAATCGTCTTGTTTGGTCTTCCAAGAACTCTAACAGACGCATCAACGCCACCTTTTCCGCCCCATTTGTTGATCCAGAAATCAGAGCCAAAAACATTGGTTGTAGCTGGAGTCAGCGGATCGGTTGTGAAAACCCTCTCAAGATTGTAGTCGTAAACGCTGCTTGAAAAGGCCCACGGTCCACCGGAAGCGATGTAAGCACAATTAACAGCAGGATACGATGCTCCACCACCGATTGAAGTGCTAATCTGCGGAAACACATATCCATACATTCCGCTTTGGTTACTCGGCTGAGCTATGATGTATGTTTTAGTGGCCGAGATGTATTTGTTGTTAGAATAACCAATTGCCGGTGAGAATCCTTTTGGTCTTAACTCAGTTCGCAATTCTATTGCGTTTGCGCTACGTTCGTAGTTAGGAATCTCGCTTAAAGCGTTAGCGTCAAATGCCTCAATGCCAACTGCGGTTGATGCTGTTACTGTTAATCCAATTGAGCTTAATCTGACGATCCCAACTTTCTCTTCGGAGATATCCACTTCATCGTCAAAGCTGTTAAGGAAACCCTCTTCCACAGCAACCCGTCTGCGAAGCGTCCGCATGGTTTCCATCCATGTTGGGACGTTGCCGGATTGCCATTGGGTTGCCGTGTTGGGTGTTGCTACGTTCTGCGTGTAGTAGTAGGACGGGTAAGCAATTGAAATGTAAGTTGTAGTAGGATTAATCTGCCAGTATGGATCGGCTGAACCAAAGAAGACATTGCAGTCAATTGGATAGATTCTGACAATTGCATTCGGTCTCTTGCTACTCATCACCAAGACATCGCCAGAAACCTCAGCGTTGATACCTATGCGTTGAAGCTTGGGCATGAAGTCGGTGACTCCAGTAAATACGGTGATGTAATCCTCAAAGACAACACCGGAAAGACTGCTGTAAATCTGAACCCTAGCGCGACCCCAAGTGAAGATTGCGTCCCCAATTGCGGTATTCGCATCCGTTGGGTCTGAGTATTCTGGATACAGTGCGCGAATGTCATAAGCAAAACGAGCGTCAACCCATGCGCCCATTGCTCGCATCCATTGGAGCAACAAAAACGGGTTTGCAATGTTGTTGGCTTTTGCTGACCTCTCCATGCATACGGAAAGAGAGTCTCCAACTCCGTAGTTGGGCGGACCACCGGCAAAGTAGGGAACATCTCCGGTAAAGTATGGGAAGAAATAGGTGCAAGCAGTACTATCCCTCCACGTTGTTGCCCAAGTCCCGTCAGCGTGTCTTCGGAACGATCTGCAACCCATTGCGGGAACTGTCTTTGTCTCCGCTGAGCCGTCTGGCAATTGGAGCAAGACCCTCATGTCTTTGCTTCCGCAATTGTGAACCCTCCAGCAATCAAACCGTTTGTAACTGTTTAGAATTTTGAAAGTCAAAAGACCTTCAATCCGTATCTCAGCAACAGCGTTCTTGTGGTTGTGGATTCTACCGGGGGGCAGTGAAGGCGCAGATCCAACTGAAGAAAAGTAAGACCTAACGTAAGAATCAAAACCAGAATCCCAATCGTCCCAACCTAAATGGACATCGTAGTCAATACCATCAACATTGCGCTTGTGTAGCTCAAAAGACTTTTGAATTGAGCCAACGTTGCAATATGAAGAGTTAAAAGAAGTAACGTAATGATCAACGTAAACTTGACCTCCGCTAACGTCTAAGTGCTTGCTCTCAAGCTTTGAAAGCTCAATCGCAATCTGCGTTTGTGTTGGAGTGCTTCCGGTGACATAGAAGCTTGTGGCTGGATCAATACAATAGTCGTATTGAACCCCAAAAGGTATCTTGGAACTGAGACCAACAACAAACGGGGTCTTACCGTCTAACGCTCTTGCACACTTATTGTCGAACCGTGCGTACAGATCGTTCAAGTTCCGCGCATTGAACATCCGCTGACGCTTGTCTGTAGCAACGGGCATACATCAATAAAAGAAGTCGTCAGGAGTACCACCAACAATTGTGGCTGGAGGTTGTTTGATCTTGATGGTCGTCCCGTTCGGGGTCTGTTCAATCGCTTGATCCGGTCCAGCTACAAGCTGGATCTTGCGGACTGCGTCGATCAGTTGATTGATTGCGCGAGCATGATCCGCTTTCATGCCGCGCTCTGCAACCTTAGATGGAAGCGTTACAGCCATTAGATCTCGCAGTATTGAGCGAACACCTTAACCACAGATCCGCTGATAACTGCTCGCAGATACAAGTTAGAATCCACTCGCGGAATCAGCATGAACTCACCGGCTGGAATCTGGAACTGGTAAGGAATCGAAACTCCAACATACACCGCATTTTGGAGGTCCAAATTCTTAATCAGCACCTTATACGGGAGCGAAAGATCCGCAGCGATTTCAAGTAGTTCGTCAGAACCGGAACCGATATCTTGGGTATTTTGACCCATGTCGCTTCCGGTCATGTTTGCCGTAGCGGTGAACGTCTGAGGATTGATTGATGCGCCGTTTTTGGACGCATACAACCGCGCTGTCATTTCGATTTCGTTTGCCATAGGTCAAACGGTTAGATCTCGCAGAAAGTCGCTTGGATCGTCACGTTGCTGGTATCTGCTTTGAGATACAACGTCGCGCTAACGTAAGGCAGCAAGAGCGTCTCTCCAGCGGGAATCCGCATGGTGTAGGTTCCAGAAACAAAACCCAACTCAACGAAGTTGGTGCTGTCGAGGTTGGAAATCAACAGCTTGTACGGGCTGGAGACATCAACCGGAACGTCCAAAGCTTCAACGGTAGTTCCGATCAATTGGGTCTGAGAACCCATGTCGGTTCCAACCATCGTTGCGGATTTGGTGTAAGTCACGCTCGGGAGATACGCACCACCTTTGGAAGCGTACAAGCGAGCGGTCATCTGAATTTCGTCTGCCATAGTGTGTAAGTGTTAGAATGTTGGGTTGAGTGGATACGCGAAAAGATCCCACGCTGCAAAGGTCCAAGTTTCATTCCGTTCAACTTGGTTGGTCTTAATCATCAAGCTGGTTGAATCGTTGGTTTTCAACCAAGCCCAAGCGGTCTCATCTGGAGTCAGCAACGGGTCCAGCGGTGCTTGCGGCATTACATTTCGGACAACTTGCGGAAAGCCATTCCGGTTTGCGAGCGTGATTGAATCGTAGATTGCCGAAATGATCGGAGGAGTAGCAGGAAGACCGTTGCGAGCCGAGTAAGTAGAGATCCGAGTTAGGGACACTCTGCTAGTCTGGAAGCTGCTTTGACCTCTAGCCAATCTCCTAACCAACTTGTGAGCCAGCGGGAATTGAGTTTCAAGCAGCGGCAACTTGTTGTTTTTCGGATCGTCTCCAGCTTGCTTCACCGCTGCAAAGTACAACTCAGTATCAAGATTCTTTTTGGCTTCAGCGCGGACGGCAGGAAGCTCAAACAAAGAAGCATCAACGTATTCTGTGCGGAACTCATATCGCTGAGCAGGATCGTCTTCGTCTAGCGGACCCTGAGCGGTTGGGCTGTTAGGGTTAAAGTTAACCCCTGAAAACGTTACAGTTGCAGTCGAATAAGGACCGTCTTCAGTGATTTGATATTTGCCACCAGCAGCAACCCAATTAACAGACGCAAGCCGCAAAGCGTCTTTGCTCCCGCGATACTTGTAGGTAATGAAACGACCAGTGCCATCGCCGTTGTTGTACTCGCGGGATATCTCAATGTATCCAGATGATACCGCAGAAAGATCTATGTTGCTCGTTTTGATCGTTGCCATATCAGTCTCGCGTGTTGTTGGCAGTCTTGTCCGTGTTCTTAACTATTTGCTTCAACTGAAGCGTCTGCTCAATGGCATTCCTGATTGCAGTGTCTTGAGACGATTGAAAGCCGGTGAATCCGCCAATGCGAGCAAGAGAGTCTTGACTTTGACCAAACGAGAACTTTTCTCCAGCAACTCGTTCAAATTCCGGCTTTCCAATTGGAGGAGGGTTCTTAGCTTGTTTGTCTTCTGCAATTCGTTGTTGAACTATTCTTGATAGTGCTTCATCTGGCATATTTCTAATCAACGCCAGTGTTGCTGCTTTCCGCATTGTTCTGTCGAACCGAGTTAGAAAGTCTTCAGTTGGTTTTGTTACAGACTTGAGAGCATCAGCCGTTGCCTTAACACCAACCGCAATGGTTGGAGAAGCCAGATTCTTGATAATACGAAATTGTTCTGCAAGAAGATCATTAGCATTTGAAAGCGTATTGATATCGCTTTGCTCCATCAACAATCTTCCACCAGTTGTCTTGTAATCAGCTATAGCCGCTCCAGCAGCTTTTAGCTTCAAGCCATACAAATCAACCATTGCCGCTGACGCTTCAGCGGAATTCCCAGACGCTTTGTAAGCTTCTCCAGCTTTGATTGCTCCATCAATAGTCTGAAGCTGAGCATCGTTTATGTCTTTGGTTGTAAAACCAAGAGCTTTGAGCGTCTTAATGGCATTCTCATCACCTTGAGTTGCTTTAATTCTGACTTGCTCAAACTTGTCTAAAACAGAACCAAACTTATCAAATGTAATTCCAGTTTCACCGGCAAGTATTTGAAGCCTCTGAACCTGATCAGTTGATAAATTAAGTTGTTCGGCAAGATCCTTAATTTCGTCAGCCGATTCTGTTACCTTTTTTGCAAATGCAGTAACTCCAGCAATTACCGCTGTTGCGCCAAACACTTTCCCAAGCTTGCTTGTAATAGCACTTGAAAAATTTGATCCAAAGCGCGAACCAATACCTTCAACACGTTTGACTCCAGTTTCAAACTGCGATGAGTCAACGCCGATCTTCACCAACAAAGAGAGTATTCCCATATCAATTGGATTGTTGGCTCTGCCAGATTGCTTCGCTTTGATCGTCCCACAACTGAACGTGACCCATCATCTCAGCATGAGCCAAGATAAGCCTTTCCGCATCATCAAGAGGCATCTTGATTGCATCATCAGCACTGATGCCAATGTTGAGACATCCAACAAGAACCCTCTCGGGCCACGGCATTGCTGGACGCTTTGACTTACTACCGCTTTCCATCAGCACTTCGGGAGCGGTTGACTGCTCTTTTAACCACAACTGGAACTTGTCGCATTCGGCAATCAAGTCCATTCGCTGAATTCGCTTTCCCCACAGCCACAGCATCAACCCGCTCCAACGAGACTTGATGGATCGAATGGACTCAAGTGGAGACTGTGAGCAAACGGTCACAGCCTCCACCAAGTTTTCTGGTTGAATCTCGCCACCCATGACAAATGGGGAACCCAACCGTTGCAGCACTATTGCATGACCCACTGTGTATGGAACGAGTCGAACCCCAAGCACAATTGGTGCTTGAGGTCCAGTCTCAGCTAAGATCTTTGCGAGATCTGCCACAGATTAAGGAGTGGCGAGCGTGAAGACAGTAGCGTTGCCAGCCAGCGACGGGTACTTGGTGACGGTGATGGTAACCATAGCTTTACCGCTATTGGTCATCTTGATACTGCCGCCACCGGAATAAACGTAAGTTCCATCCAAAGAAACGCCACCAACAGTCGGCCCATCAGAACTGGCAATTTCAGCGTAGCCATTAACCTTAGGCAGAGAGGCAGCGATCTTTGCGTTGGCAAACGTATCAGCGGACGGAATAAACGTCACGTTGAGGCTAATCCGCTCGTTGGCGGATACTTGAGCAACAACCTCACCGGAAGAATTTTTGATCTGCTCAACATCCGCTTCGTGCGTAATGTCATAGCTTTCCATCGTCGTGATGGTTCCGGTGGTGAGCGCGACCAAAGCACCAGCGTCATTGATGGTGTAAAGCTTGATCGTCCCTCTTGCTCCATAGACTAGAGCGAGTCCTTTTGATACTGCCATGTTAGTTTGTGGTTATGTGGTTATAGCGTTTGCTGCTGCAAAGATTCGCATTGAACGCGAGAAAGTTCTAGATCTTTCACTAGTGTCGTTCATTCCAAAGTCCGTTGGCGTTGCAAAGTATGCAACAAAGCCACCGGATGGGTCGTATTCTCCAGCGTTCAATTCTGAAATGTTGTCATCAACGAATAGCGGTTGCAGGATGTCTTCAAACGCTGCAACGGTAGCCAACACGTTGTATTCGGGAGTATCGTCAGCGGAAAGCTGAAGCGTAGCGGTTACATCAACCTCACAAGTCCGGTCAATAGGATGAACCGGAACCGCAGTTGATGATCGTACAACGATGCGCGGAAAGTCTGGCATTTGGTCTTCCAAGTCTGGATCTGCAAACGCACCGTGTCCGTAGCTGGTGAGACAAGCAGGAGTCCCAAGCGGAGACGCTGACCAATCTTGAGCAGACAGCCAATCGACAAGAGCACGTTCAGTTCTAAGAGCAACGCCATTCATTGGACAGTGATTCCGTTCTCTTCCAAGACTCCAGAGACCTCTTCAAGCTTTGCTTTGATATGATCCTCAAGCTCTTTAGCCTCATCGTTGTAAGCTTGATTCATTGCCTTTGCGTAGATTGAACCAACTTTTCCCATCTGGTTGTCAGCTAATCCAAGATTCATTTTCACCATCGAATAGGTATGCTGTCCAGTTTTGGCTTTATACGCATACGCTGACGATCCGCGATGAACAGAAACGTTCTCTTTAGGCAACCCGTATTGGTTCGCAAGATTGATGAGAGCTTGATTACCGGCAATGATTTTAACTCCAGCAGATCCTTTTCTGGCTCGTCGAGTTCCACCGAATTGAGTGAATGACGGGGAAAGCTTCTTGATCGCTTTAACAACGCAAGACTTCAAATAACCTACAGATCCTGCCGCTCTACGTCTTAGACTTGCCGCAGCCTCACGCATTGTTGGACCGTACAAACCCTCATTTCCAGCCTTCTTGTTTCTGGCTTGGGCAATCAAGTGAACAACCCGCAATTCACGCGAACGACCGAGAAATTTGCCAGTCTTCTTGTCCTTCTTCCTAACTCCAACCGGACGGTTGAGATAGTCTAGAATCTTGTTTCTGCTCGCTTGCGGAGACTTTGGAGGTAGCAAGCAATACAACCGAAGCATTAAGAAAAACGTCCGCGAGTTAACAACATCGGCCATTGATCGTCCGGTAAGCAAAACATATCTGCTCCAAGCACGATCAAAACGCGACTTATCAACTGTGATCTTGGGCCTCATTTGGTCTTAGCTCCAAGCTCAAGAGCGTAGTAAGCACCGGAGCCATCACGCTTTGCGGACATGATCCGCATTTGTCGCCCATCGTAGGTCACAAGACGACCCACCACAGGAATCATTTTGCCAAAAGTCAGAAGCAAACGGTCAGTGTTTTCTTGCAGCAGCAAGCTTCCAGACTCTTGCAAGAGACGGTCAGCAGTGAAACCAACGTCACAAGACCAGACCGAAGCGTCAACGGTTACAAGAGTTGAGTCAGCCAATCGCCAGTCACTGAATTTAACCAAGATCCGCGCTTGAACGTTATCTTGGAAACCACCGGCAATAACCGAGTTTGCGTCAGTAATCGCAGCAGGAAGACAACGCACCAGCACTCCCTGCCAGAGAAAAGATGGATTTCCCATCGCGCTCTGTAGCACAGACATCCCCAACTGGAGACTGGTTGCGATTAGGTTCACGCTTTGAAGTAGACACCAGAAACAAGAATGCGGGAAGTAGCTTGGAGTTGGCTTGCAAGACTTGTGATGTCACCGGTCTCGTAATGGCTCAACTCGCAGTAAGAAGTGCCTCCGACAACCTTACCAATCACAGAAGTCTTCGCTTGAGCCGTCGCATTGTCTAGCCAGATGGACACAGCAGCGTCGTATGTCGCAGCATCAGGAAGACCCAACCGCAGGTTTCCGGTCGCAGAACCACTCACCGAGTTGATGGTCAGATCAACGGTAAATGTCTCAACAAAACCGACAGCCGTTCGTCGAGCCGTGTTAACGGTAAAGTTAAACGTTCTACCACCACCGGAGTCAATCAGCGTGGGAACCCAAGCTGACGGAGCGATCAGTGGGAGCGCGGCATAGATCTCATCAAAGTTCGCGTTCGCTTTGATCCACGATCCACGGAGCGTGTCTCCGTTGTTGTCGTTTGCGGTTGATCCAACGTTGATGACTTGTTGCGACATAATCAGTCTTTCGGCAGCACAAACCACCCTTCGTGGATTGTCACTCGGTTTCTCGATTTCACAATCTTACCCTCAGAGTCTTTTGCCCAAACATGGGCTTTGACGCTCTCAGCCAACCTTACCGGCTGACCCGATGGGACCATCACCACCCGAGTCGGGGTGCAGCCCTGCAGCAGCAACACGAGCGGTAAGATCGTCGCGCAGACGGTTGTCACGTTGGCCGTCTTCAAGCGTCTGGTCCTTCGGATCTAGAATCTTGTTCAGTGTCGCGGCGGTCATTCCCTGAGCCACGCTTGCTATTGGGTCCATCTTTTAGGAGTTTTGCGTGAAAGGCTGCTGCCCAAGCGAAAACACCGGCCAGACCGCAGTTGAGCATGATCTCGCTGGTTGCAGGAGTGGAGAGTGTAAGACAGTTGAACAACGCACCAGATGCGGTTGCTACAAGAGATATCTTGAGTAACACACTTCCGGTCATCGGCCAACGCTTCACCACTCCATCAGAGCGATAAAGCATAATCATAAACAAGGAAACGCCAGCGGTGAGAATTCCGTTGGCGAGTGAGTTAATGATTGTAGCGGGATTCATTTAGGACCAAATCCTAGTTTGCCCATGATGTATTCAACGCCACGCAATCCAAGAAATCCAAGAATGAAAGCAACCGCATATTGCGAGCTTGAATTTTCGAGACCGACGGCACTGATAGCTACCGGCGTGAGATAGTTGGCGGACAACGTGCCAGCAAGAAGGCTGGTGATGGTTCCAAACCAACTCTTGTGACCATCTTGTTTTACAAGGACGAGACTCCCCGCGAAACCGGCCACCAGAAGCCCGATGTTAATTCCGAGATCGCGGAGAGTCTCTTTCATCACTTCTCGTTGTTTGAAGCGTCTTGAGCCTTCAATGCGGTGAACATGGCACCGGCACCGCCGACAGCGGCGGCGATGGCACCGCCCATGTCACCGGCAATGGCTTGTTTGATAGCCAGCGAGAGGGCTGCGAGGAGTACGGCGACTCCTCCAGCTGTCGTTTTCCAGTTTTTCATTCGGGTTTAGGCTGTGCGGCTGCGATGATGAGGTCGGCCAATGGAACTCCTACCTTTGCATTCTGGAAACCGCCAGCTTTGATGGCGATGTCGATGAGTTGGAGGAGTTGATTGGCCTGCTCAGTGGTAAGTTCGATTGTAATCATGCCGTCGGAGCATCCGAAACAACCGG
>Ga0315909_10003081_pt1 | contig 20619 bp, 33 predicted proteins | sample LakEriMetagenome_11_FD_203527 | JGI IMG/M metagenome (GOLD analysis project Ga0315909, IMG submission 203527) | Freshwater fungal communities from buoy surface, Lake Erie, Ohio, United States - Buoy 2 MA125 | ecosystem: Environmental > Aquatic > Freshwater > Lake | place: USA: Lake Erie, Ohio... | reverse complement strand
ATATACATATAAGAACCTGCAGTCATTTGCCCATATTGAGTAACACCTAATGCATTAAATTTCTCCCAATCATCCGGTTTTGAATAATTTGGAATCATCATACCATTAGTCACAACAACTCTTGGTGCTTCTTTATGTGAAGGATACAATCCCATAGGATGACCTGAATACATAACCAATGTTTGCTCATCAGTCATTTCAGCCAGATATTTCATTGTTAAACGATACTGAATCCAATTTTGAAAAACAGCACCATTTCCTCCGTAAGTAATTAACTCATGAGGATGTTGAGCAACAGCATAATCTAAATTATTTTGAATCATCAATTGAATAGCTTTTGCTTGTTCTGATTTCCCAGGATAATCTGAAATTGGACGAGCATACATTTGATAATCTGGTCGATATCTAAACATATAAATTCTTCCATATGTCTCCAATTCTTCCATAAAATCAACAGCTAATTCTTCATGCTGATCTTTAGGAAAATACCTTAACGCATTTCTTAAAGCTAATTTTTTCTCATCAGGAGAAAGAATATCTTTCCTTTTAGGAGCATGATTAATTGAATATTCGTATTCTTTTTTTGCTGGAATTTGTTTTGGAATTCCTACTAAAATATCTTGTTGAAAATCGTTTAAGTTCATTTCGTAGTTTTTTACAAAGTTACGTGAAAATAATTCAAAATTGAATGATAATAAATTCAATTAAAAGTGAAAAAATGAAATAAAAAAAGGGAATCCTAAAATCCCCTTAATATTTATTATACAATCTATTTTATAAAAATTTAAAATCTTTACCAGGATAAATTGCACTTTCTCCTAATTCTTGTTCAATTCTTAATAATTGATTGTATTTAGCCATTCTATCACTTCTTGAAGCAGAACCTGTTTTGATTTGTCCTGTATTTAAAGCAACCGCTAAATCAGCAATTGTAGAATCTTCAGTTTCTCCACTTCTATGACTCATTACAGAAGTATATTGATTTCTAGTAGCCAATTGAACAGCTTCAATCGTTTCAGTTAAAGAACCAATTTGATTAACTTTTACCAAAATAGAATTTGCGATATTCTCTTTAATTCCTCTTGCTAAACGTTTTGTATTTGTAACAAATAAATCATCACCAACTAATTGAACTTTATCTCCAATTGTGTCAGTAGCTAACTTCCAACCTGCCCAATCATCTTCGGCTAAACCATCTTCGATAGATGCAATAGGATATTTATTCGTCCAATCTTTCCAGAAATCAACTAATTGACTTGACGTCATTTCATCACCTGTAGATTCAAAAATGTATAATCCTTTATCAGCATTGTAAAATTCTGATGAAGCAGCATCTAATGCAATATACACATCTTCTCCTGGCTTAAACCCAGCTTTTTCAACTGCTTCTAAAACTACTTGAATTGCCTCTTCGTTAGAACCTAAATTTGGAGCAAAACCACCTTCGTCACCAACGTTTGTAGACATCCCTTTAGATTTCAATACATTTTTCAAGTTATGAAAAATTTCAGTTCCCCATCTCAATCCTTCAGAAAAAGAAGTTGCACCGAATGGCATAACCATAAACTCTTGAATATCAATTAAATTATCAGCATGAGAACCTCCATTTAAAATATTCATCATCGGAACAGGTAAAGTAACTGCACCAACTCCTCCAATATATTTATGCAAACTTAATCCAGATTCAATAGCACCAGCTTTCGCTACAGCAAGAGAAACTCCTAAAATAGCATTAGCTCCTAAATTAGATTTGTTTTCTGTTCCATCTAATTTAATCATTGCAATGTCTATACTTTTTTGATCTAATACATCAAAACCGTGCAATGCTTCATTAATGATAGTATTTACATTATTAACAGCGTTAAGAACACCTTTACCTAAATAAATAGATTTGTCACCATCACGTAATTCAACAGCTTCATGAATACCTGTTGAAGCACCTGATGGAACTGCTGCTCTTCCTAAAACACCATTAGTAGTAATAACATCTACTTCGACTGTTGGATTCCCTCTTGAGTCAAGAATTTGTCTTCCAACTATTTTTGCAATATAACTCATGCTTTATGTAATTTTAAGTTTTCTATAAATTGATCAAATAAATATCTAGAATCGTGAGGTCCTGCAGACGCTTCTGGGTGATATTGAACAGAAAAGATAGGTTTTCCAATAATCTCAATACCTGCAATTGTATCATCATTCAAATGTTTATGAGTAACTGCGATTTGAGGATTATTTGAAATACTTTCTTCAGAAACAACAAAACCATGATTCTGAGATGTAATTTCACCTTTACCAGTTTTAAGATTTAAAATTGGATGATTAATACCTCTATGTCCATTAAACATTTTTCGAGTATTTAATCCTTGTGATAACGCTAAAATTTGATGTCCTAAACAAATACCAAATACTGGCTTATTTTGTTCAACAATTTCTTTAACAATTGAAATAGATGTTGGCATCGATGATGGATCGCCAGGTCCATTCGACAACATATACCCATCAGGATTGAACTGATTAATTTCTTGTAACGAAGTATTCAATGGAAAAACTTTAACATGACAACCTCTTTCTACAAGACAACGTATGATGTTTTGTTTAACACCAAAATCTAATAAGGCAACTTTATATAAAGAATCATCATTTTTAGATTCAAAAGGTTCTGTAGTTGCAACATGAGAAGATAACTCTAAACCATCCATTGAAGGAACAAAAGAAAGTTGTTTTTTTAAGTCTTCATGAGAAATATCTTCAGAAGAAATAATAGCATTCATTGCTCCTTTACTTCTAATATGACGAACTAGTGCTCTAGTATCAATATCTGAAATACCTACTGTTTTATTCTTAATTAAAACATCTTCAAGAGATCCATCTGCATTAGGTCTAGAATAAACTTCTGAAAACTTTTTAGTAACTAATCCTGAAATTTTAATACCATCAGACTCAACATCTAAATCGTTAACACCATAATTACCTATATGAACAGTGTTCATAATCAAAATCTGACCAAAATATGAAGGATCTGTAAAAACTTCTTGGTAACCAGTCATACCAGTATTAAAAGCAATCTCTCCAGTTGTTGTTCCTATATAGCCAATAGCTTTACCTTCAAAAATAGTTCCATCTTGTAAAATAATTACAGCAGATTTTCTTTCCTCCATTTTTATTTTTTTTGCAAATTTAAGATTTCAATTTAATAATACAGAAAATTGTTCATAAAAAAAGGGGAATGTTACCATTCCCCTTTTATATTTAAAAATTAATTCAAATTAATCTTCTTTAACTTCATCTGTAGAAGTTTCATCATTTGATGCTTCTTCTGTAGAATCATTTGCTACTTCTTCAGTAGAATTTTCAGTAGCTACAACATCATCAGCTTTTTTACCACCTCTTCTTGAACGACGAGTTGTTTTCTTAGCTGCTTCATTAGAATAAACTTCGTTGTAATCAACTAATTCAATTAAACACATTTCTGCATTATCTCCTAATCTGTATCCAGTTCTAATAATTCTAGTGTAACCACCTGGTCTGTTTGCAATTTTTGGAGCAATTTCTCTGAATAATTCAGTAACTACTTCTTTATTTTGCAAATGACTAAAAACAATTCTTCTTGAGTGAGTAGAATCAGTTTTTGATTTTGTTAATAATGGCTCGATGTAAACTCTAAGAGCTTTAGCTTTTGCAACAGTTGTATTAATACGTTTATGCAATAACAAAGACGAAGCCATGTTAGATAGCATAGCTGCTCTATGTGAAGCAGTTCTACCTAAATGATTATTTTTTTTACCGTGTCTCATTTCAATATTTTAATTCGGTTCTAATCTTTATCCAATTTGTATTTGGCAACGTTCATTCCGAAAGTAAGTCCTTTATTATCAACTAAATCTTCCAACTCAGTTAATGACTTTTTACCAAAATTACGGAATTTCAACAAATCATTTTTGTTGTATGATACCAAATCTCCTAATGTTTCAACATCAGCAGCTTTCAAACAATTTAAAGCACGTACAGATAAATCCATATCTACTAATTTTGTTTTCAATAACTGACGCATATGTAAAGAAGTTTCATCAAACTCTTCAGAATCTGCTTTAATTTCACTATCTAAAGTAATTCTCTCATCTGAGAATAACATAAAGTGATGAATTAAAATTTTAGCAGCTTCTTTTAAAGCTTCTTTTGGATGAATTGAACCATCTGTTACGATATCTAATACTAATTTTTCGTAATCTGTTTTTTGTTCAACACGGTAATTTTCAACCGCAAATTTCACATTTTTAATAGGTGTGAAAATTGAATCAACAAAAATAGTTCCGAAAGGAGCATTATTCAATTTATTTTCTTCTGCAGGAATATAACCACGACCTTTAATAATCGTTAATTCTAACTCTAATTTAACAGAAGACTCCATATTACAAATTACTAAATCAGAATTTAGTACTTGGAATGCAGAAGTGAATTTACCAATATCACCAGCTGTAAGTTTATTTTGACCAGAAATAGAAACAATAACTGTCTCAGTGTCTGTACCTTCAATTTGTTGTTTAAAACGAACTTGTTTTAAATTCAAAATTATTTCAGTAATATCTTCTACAACACCTTTAATAGTAGTGAATTCATGATCAGCTCCTTCAATACGAACAGACGAAATTGCAAACCCTTCTAAAGAAGAAAGCAAAATACGACGTAATGCATTACCTACTGTGATACCATAACCAGGCTCCAAAGGACGGAATTCAAATTGTCCTTGATGCTCATCGGATTGAATCATGATAACCTTATCAGGTTTTTGGAAGTCAAGAATTGCCATGTTAATGCTTATTTATTATTTAGAATATAATTCGACGATTAACTGTTCTTTGATATTTTCTGGAATCATCTCACGAGATGGAACGCTAAGCATTCTACCAGTCATATCAGAAGAATTCCAATCTAACCAATCGTACTTCTTATTATTTGAAGATAAAGAATTAGAAATAACTTCTAACGATTTTGATTTCTCACGAACTCCAATTACATCACCAATTTTAACTTGGTAAGATGGGATATTTAATACCTCACCATTAACAGTAATATGTCTATGTGAAACTAATTGTCTAGCTCCACTTCTTGTAGGTGAAACACCTAAACGGTAAATAGTATTATCCAAACGTGACTCACACAATTGTAATAATAACTCACCTGTAATACCTTTCATTCTAGAAGCTTTCTCAAACATATTTGAGAATTGTTTTTCTAAAATTCCGTATGTGTATTTAGCTTTTTGTTTTTCATTAAGCTGAATTCCATACTCAGATGTTTTACCACCTCTACGTTTGTTAGGTCCGTGTTGACCTGGACCATACGCTTTTTTGTCTAACGCTTTATCAGGACCGAAAATAGGGTCTTTGAAACGGCGCGCAATCTTTGATTTTGGACCTGTGTATCTTGCCATTTTAATTTAAATTATGAAAAGAGATTATGAATTAAGGCTTTCCTTCGATAATCTATGCTCTTTTCTATTACTATACTCTTCTTCTTTTTGGAGGACGACATCCATTGTGAGGCATTGGCGTAACGTCAACGATCTCAGTAACTTCAATTCCAGAATTATGAATTGAACGAATAGCTGATTCACGTCCACCACCTGGACCTTTAACGAAAACCTTCACTTTACGTAATCCGAAGTCATGAGCCTCTTTTGAACAATCTTCAGCAGCAACTTGTGCAGCATAAGGAGTGTTTTTCTTAGATCCTCTAAAACCCATTTTTCCAGCCGATGACCAAGAAATAACTTGACCAGCGTTGTTAGTTAAAGAAATAATGATATTGTTGAAGGTAGCATTGATATGCGCTTCACCAGTAGCATCTACTTTAACATTCTTCTTCTTTTTTTGATTTGACTTTGCCATCTCTACTTATTATTTAGTCGCTTTTTTCTTGTTCGCAACTGTTTTTCTTTTACCTTTTCTTGTACGAGAGTTGTTTTTTGTTCTTTGTCCTCTTAATGGTAAACCAGCACGGTGACGAATCCCTCTGTTACAACCAATATCCATTAAACGTTTAATGTTTAATTGAACTTCTGAACGAAGTTGTCCCTCAACTTTGATTTCTCCCATTGAAGTACGAATAGCTGCTAATTGGTCATCATTCCAATCTTGAACTTTAATATTTTCATCAATATTATTTGAACTCAAGATTTTCGCAGCTGTGCTGCGTCCGATTCCATAAATGTAAGTCAAACCGATTACACCTCTTTTGTTTTTTGGTAAATCTATACCTGCAATACGTGCCATACTTTTAAATTTTACCCTTGTCTTTGTTTAAGTTTAGGATTCTTTTTATTAATCACATAAACTCTTCCTTTTCTCTTAACGATTTTGCAGTCTGCAGATCGTTTTTTTACTGAAGCTCTTACTTTCATTTTTATTTCTTTAAGAAATTCCTATTTATATCTGAAAGATATTCTACCTTTTGTTAAATCATAAGGAGACATCTCTACCTTTACACGGTCACCAGGAAGAATTTTAATGTAAAACATTCTCATTTTACCTGATATATGTGCTGTAACCATGTGACCATTCTCTAACTCAACTCTAAACATTGCATTAGATAAAGCCTCAGTAATTACACCATCTTGTTCAATTGAAGTTTGCTTTGCCATTTTTAAAAACCTGATAATTCATTAGCAGTTCTTCTACCTTTCACTTTTGAACCTTCCATTAAACCATCCATATGACGATTTAATAAATATGACTCAATTTGTTGTAAAGTATCTAAAACAACACCAACCATAATTAATACTGATGTACCACCAAAGAACATTGCAAATGCATTATTAACACCAGCAATATGTGCAATCGCAGGTAGTATAGCGATAATAGCCAATGACAAAGAACCAGGAAAAGTAATTCTTGAAACTAAAGTATCTATATATTCTGCTGTTTCCTCACCTGGCCTAACACCTGGAACAAAACCACCACTTCTTTTAAGATCATCCGCAATTTTTCTTGGATTAATCATAATAGCAGTATAGAAATATGTAAATACAATAATTAATACAGCTAACAATAAATTGTAACTTACGCCGTAAACATCACTTAATGCTCTTTGAATAAAATTAGCATCACCACCTTTACCAGAGAACAACATAACTGGAATTGTCATAATTGCTTGAGCAAAAATAATAGGCATTACACCACTCGCATTAACCTTAATAGGTAAATAACTTCTAGCTCCTGCTTCATCAACTGCTCTAGCACCTACAACTCTTTTTGCTGTATTCAATGGAATCTTTCTAACACCTTGTACAATTAATATTGTACCTAGAATAACTAACATAAAAGCTACTATTTCAAGTACAATCATTATCAAATTATTAGATTTCATACCAATTTCAGCTATAAAAGCTTCAGGTAATCTAGCTAAAATACCAACAGTGATTAATAATGAAATTCCATTACCAATACCTTTGTCAGTAATTCTCTCACCTAACCAAACCGCAAACATAGAACCTGCAATTAAGACCATAATTGTTTGAACCCACCAAAATGTTGATGGATCAATTGGCATTGCACCTTTATTTTGAACATATAATGTTAAATAACTAGGTGCCTGCAATGCACAAATTATAATCGTTAAAATACGAGTGTAATTATTGATTCGTTTTCTTCCAGATTCACCTTCATTTTGCATTTTCTGAACAGCTGGAACAGCCATTCCTAATAATTGCATAATAATAGATGCACTAATATAAGGCATTATTCCTAAAGCCATTATTGAAGCATTAGAAAAACCTCCTCCTGAAAAAAGAGAAAGTAAAGTTTCTAATGTATTTTCACCATTAGCCTGAGCTTTTTCAAGTGCAATATAATTAACACCTGGTAATATGATGAAAGATCCTATCCTATAAATTAAAATTAGAGAAAGAGTCAATAAAATCCTCTTTCTCAATTCTTCAACTTTCCAGATATTTTTAATGTTCTGTATAAAACGTTTCATTATTTAAAAAAATGTTGGCAAAGTTAATTAAATTTCTGAACAATTACCACCTTTTTCTTCAATAACTGTTTTTGCAGTAGAAGAAAATCTGTGAGCAGTAATGTTTACTTTAGATTTTAATTCACCTCGTCCTAAAATTTTAACTAATTCGTTTCTAGAAACCAATCCGTTTTCACGTAAAACATCAGGATTAATATCCGTAATATTTTTACGTTCTATTAAAGATTGAATGATATCTAAATTGATAGCTTTATACTCAACACGATTAATATTTTTAAAACCAAATTTAGGAACACGTCTTTGTAATGGCATTTGACCACCTTCAAAACCTACCTTAGTTTTATAACCTGATCTTGATTTTGCTCCTTTATGTCCTCTTGTAGAAGTACCTCCATGACCAGAACCCTGACCACGAGCGATTCTTTTACCTTTCTTAACAGAACCTTTTGCAGGAGTTAAATTTTGTAAATTCATTGCTAATTATTTTAAGTATTACTCAACAACTTTGATAAGATGTTGCACTTTTTTTATCATACCAAGGATTTGTGGATTCACCTGTTTTTCAACAGTTTGATTCAACTTTCTAAATCCTAACGCTTTTAACGTTGCTTTTTGATCTGCAGGACGTCTAATAGCACTTTTTACCATTTTTATTTTTATAGTTTCCATAATAAAATTGTATTAACCATTAAACACTTTATCTAACGAAATTCCTCTTTGTCTAGCAACTGTTACTGCATCTCTCATTTTAGAAAGAGCATCAATTGTAGCTTTAACAACATTATGAGGATTAGAAGATCCTTGAGATTTTGCAAGTACGTTGTGTACACCAACACTCTCTAATACAGCACGCATTGCACCACCTGCAATAACACCTGTACCATTTGCTGCTGGTTTCAATAATACTTCAGCACCACCGAATTTTCCTTTTTGAGTATGCGGAACTGTACCTTTTAAAATTGGAACTTTAATTAAGTTCTTTTTAGCATCCTCTATACCTTTAGTAATTGCTTCAGTTACTTCTTTAGCTTTCCCTAAACCATGACCAACAATTCCATGCTCATCACCTACAACAACAATTGCAGAGAATGTGAAATTACGACCACCTTTAGTTACTTTAGTAACACGGTTTACAGCAACAAGCTTATCTTTTAATTCGATATCAGTAGCTTTTACTTTATTTAATATTTGTGCTGCCATCTTTTAAAATTTAAGTCCGCCTTCTCTTGCAGAGTCAGCTAATGATTTAACTCTTCCGTGGTATAAATAACCATTACGGTCAAATACTACGCTTTCTATTCCAGCTTTAACTGCTTTTTCAGCAACTTCTTTACCAACAACTCCTGCTTGATCAACTTTGTTGATTTTTTCAGTAGCCTTGTTTTTATATGAAGATGCAGACACCAAAGTTTTTCCTGTAGTATCATCAATTAACTGAGCATATATTTGCTTGTTACTTCTAAATACAGAAAGTCTAGGTGTTTTTGAAGAACCAGTAACTCTTTTTCTGATTCTTCTTTTAATCTTAGCTCTTCTATTTATTTTACTAAATGCCATGATATTAACTTTTATTTTTTACCTGCAGCTTTACCAGCTTTTCTTCTTACTTCTTCACCTAAATAACGAACACCTTTACCTTTGTAAGGCTCTGGTTTACGAAGGGAACGAATTTTGGCTGCTACTTGACCCAAAAGTTGTTTATCGTAAGACTCCAAAGTAACTATTGGAGCTTTACCCTTTTGTGTATCTGCAGATACCTTAATTTCTGAAGGAATTTCAAAAACAATTGGGTGAGAATATCCTAAAGACAAATCCAACATTTGACCTGTTGCAGTTGCTCTATATCCAACACCAATTACTTCTAATTCCTTTTTGTACCCTTCTGAAACTCCTGTAATCATATTATTGATTAAAGAACGGTATAAACCGTGCTTTGCTCTATGAACTGGTGAGTCCGATTCGCGGTTGAAAGTTATTTGGTTTTCTTCAATAGTTAATGTAACACAATCATCAATAGTTTGTGTCAATTCGCCTTTTGAACCTTTAACAGTAATTACATTACCGTCTAACTTTACGTTTACTCCACTCGGGATGTTAACTGGGGATTTACCTATCCTTGACATTTTAACTTTACTTAAAGATTAATATACATAACATAGAACTTCTCCACCTATGTTATGGTTTTTTGCTTCTTTGTCTGTAATAATACCTTTTGAAGTAGAAATAATCGCTATTCCTAAACCATTCAATACTCTTGGCAAATTATCTGCACCACAGTATTTTCTTAATCCTGGCTTAGAAGCTCTCTCCAATTTAGTAATTGCAGGAACTTTAGTAGATTGATTATACTTTAAAGCTATTTTAATTATTCCTTGTTTATCATCCTCTTCGAATTTGTAATTCGTGATATAACCTTGATCAAACAAGATTTCAGTTATAGCTCTTTTAACATTCGAACTTGGGATAGATACCATTTTCAATTGCGCCGAATTTGCATTACGGATACGCGTTAGAAAATCTGCTATAGGATCTGTATTCATAATTTTCCTACTATTCTTTAATTACCAACTAGCTTTTTTAACACCTGGTATTTTACCAGAAAGTGCCATTTCACGAAATGTTACACGAGAAATTCCAAATTGACGCATATATCCTCTTGGTCTTCCTGTTAAACCACAACGGTTATGAACACGAATTTTAGATGAATTTGCAGGCAATTTTTGAATTGCAATCATAGCATCCCATTTTGCAGCTTGAATATCTTCAGATTCAGAAGTTGACTTTAAAACTTTAGTCAACTCTGCTCTTTTTTTAGAATATCTAACTACTAATCTTTCTCTTTTGCGCTCACGCGCTTTCATTGATTCTTTAGCCATTTCTTATTTTTTTATAAATGGAAAACCAAAAGCATCTAACAATGCTCTACCTTCTTCATCACTATCAGCTGTAGTAACAAAAGTAACATCCATTCCAAGTATACGATTTACTTTATCAATATCAATTTCAGGGAAAATGATATGTTCTTTAACACCTAAGTTAAAGTTACCTCTACCATCAAATCCTGTTGAACTAATACCTCTAAAATCTCTAGTTCTTGGCAAAGCTACGGAAATAAAACGATCTAAAAAATCGTACATTTTATCACCTCTCAAAGTAACTTTCGTTCCAATTGGCATTCCTTTTCTTAATTTAAAGTTAGAAACGTCTTTTTTAGAAAGTGTTTGAACTGCTTTTTGACCAGCGATTCTAGATAAATCTTGAGCTGCACTATCAATCAATTTTTTATCAGCAACCGCATCACCCATACCTTGGCTTAATACGATTTTTTGAAGTCTCGGTACTTTCATTACTGTTTTGTAACCGAATTTTTCAGTAAGTTCAGCAATAATTTCCTGACTATACTTTTCTCTTAGTCTTGGTTTATAACTCATTACTTAATCTCCTCCCCTGACTTTTTTGAATAACGAACTAATTTACCTTTATCATTCATTCTACGGCCTGTGCGTGAAGCAACTCCGTTATGAACTACCATTAAGTTAGAAATGTGAAGAGAAGCTTCTCTTTCAACAATTCCTCCTTGAGGATCTGCAGCACTTGGTTTAGTATGACGTTTGATCATATTTACACCTTCAACTACTGCACGTAATTTTTTCTTGTCGATCGTAAGGATTTTTCCTTCCTGACCAACTGACTCACCGCTTAATACTTTAACGGTGTCACCAACTTTAATGTGTAATTTCTGTTGCATAACTTACCTTTATTTAAAGTACCTCAGGAGCAAGAGAAACAATTTTCATATAATTGTTTTCTCTCAATTCTCTGGCTACTGGTCCAAAAATACGAGTTCCTCTCATCTCTCCCGCTTGATTTAAAATAACGCAAGCGTTATCATCAAAACGGATGTAAGAACCGTCTTGACGACGAATTTCTTTTTTAGTTCTTACAATTACCGCCTTAGCTACCGATCCTTTTTTTACGGCACCAGAGGGCGTTGCGCTCTTAACAGCTACGACGATTTTATCTCCTACTGAAGCATAACGACGTTTTGTACCTCCTAAAACTCGGATGCACAATACTTCTTTTGCTCCGGAGTTATCCGCTACTGCAAGTCTTGATTCCTGTTGTATCATTACTAAAAATTATTTAGCTCTTTCAATTACTTCTACTAATCTCCAGTTCTTTGATTTAGACAAAGGTCTGGTTTCCATAATTCGAACAGTGTCACCAATGTGACAGTCGTTGTTCTCATCGTGGGCTACAAATTTAGTAGTTTTTTTTACGAACTTACCATATTTAGGGTGCTTTACCTTTCTTTCTACAGAAACTACGATAGATTTTTCCATCTTATCGCTTGCTACAATCCCTATACGTTCTTTTCTTAAATTACGCTTTTCCATATAAGCTAACTTCTTAATTAAACAAGCAACTAAGCTTGTGTTCCACGTTTTGTCAATTCAGTTTGCAATCTTGCGATCGTCTTTCTAACCTTACGAATATGTATCGGATTTTCTAAAGGAGCAACACTATGTGTTAATTTTAGTTTTGCTAATTGTTCAGAAGTATCTGCGATTTGATTCTTCAAGTTATCAACTGAAAGTTTTGTGATTTCTTGCTGCTTCATATTAAATACTATTTACCAGGTACAACATAATCGTTACGAACAACAAACTTACACTTTACAGGTAATTTTTGTGCTGCCAAACGAAGAGCTTCTTTAGCTGTTTCGTAAGGAACACCGTCCGCTTCGAATATAATACGCCCTGGTTTAATTACTGCTACCCAGTGACTTGGAGCTCCCTTACCTTTACCCATACGAACCTCTGCAGGTTTAGATGTAACTGGTTTATCAGGGAATATTCTAATCCACACTTTTCCTTCACGTTTCATGTAACGCGTAACCGCGATACGTGACGCCTCAATTTGACGAGAAGTAATCCATGCTGGCTCCAAAGTTTTAAGTCCAAAAGATCCGAACGCTACAGTACTACCTCTATGAGCTAATCCTCTGTTTCTTCCTTTTTGTACTCTTCTAAATTTGGTTCTTTTTGGCTGTAACATCTTTCGAAAATTTTACTGTCCTTATTATTTTTTCTTTCTTTTTCCTACTGGTTTTCTACCTTGAGCTCCACCTGATTTACCAGCTGAAGATGCAGACATTCCAACATTAGGAGAAAGATCTCTTTTCCCATAAACTTCGCCTTTACATATCCACACCTTGATACCTAAACGACCATAAGTTGTATGAGCTTCTGATATAGCATAATCTATATCTGCTCTGAACGTATGTAACGGAGTACGTCCATCTTTAATCATTTCAGAACGAGCCATCTCTGCACCATTCAAACGTCCAGAAATCTTAACTTTGATTCCTTCCGCTCCCATACGCATTGTGCTCGCAACTGACATTTTAATTGCTCTTCTAAAAGAAATACGAGCTTCGATTTGACGAGCAATTCCATCCGCAACTAAACGAGCATCCAATTCTGGACGTTTAACCTCGAAAATATTGATTTGGATTTCTTTTTTCGTAATTTTCTTTAACTCTTCTTTTAACTTATCAACTTCTTGACCACCTTTACCAATAATAACTCCTGGACGTGCAGTATTGATAGTTACAGTAACAAGTTTAAGCGTTCTTTCAATAATAATTTTTGAAATATTAGCTCTTGATAGACGTGCATTTAAATACTTACGAATTTGATCATCTTCAACAATTTTGTCTCTGTAATCATTTCCACCGTACCAGTTTGATTCCCATCCGTGAATAAAACCAAGTCTATTTCCAATTGGATTTGTTTTTTGTCCCATTATCCTATCTTAATTTTTACCGTCAATTACTACAGTAACGTGGTTTGATCTTTTTCTTACTCTGTGAGCTCTACCTTGAGGAGCAGGTTGAATTCTCTTCAACATTGCACCACCACCAACTTCGATTGATTTAACAATTAAAGTTTCTTCTTCGATACTCTTTCCTTCATTTTTTTGCTCCCAGTTAGCAATTGCAGAACGCAATAATTTACCTAAACTGATAGAAGCATTTTTTGAGTTATGTTGCAAAATGTTTAAAGCTTTATTCACTTCAACACCTCTTACTAAGTCGGCAACTAATCTCATCTTTCTTGGAGCAATTGGAGAATCATTTAAGCGAGCAAAGGCCAAAGTGGTTCTTTCCTGCTTTAAATTCTCAGCTCTCAATCGTTTTCTAGCACCCATTTTTTGCTATTTAAAATTCTATCTTTTCTTATCTTTCTTATTCGCTCCATGCCCACGGAAGTTACGAGTTGGTGAAAATTCACCTAACTTATGGCCTACCATGTTTTCAGTAACATACACAGGTATGAACTTATTACCATTATGAACAGCAAAAGTTAAACCTACGAAGTCTGGAGTAATTGTCGATGCACGAGACCATGTTTTGATCACCGCTTTGCTATCTTTAGCTTTTGCATCATCCACTCTCATTACAAGTTTGTAATGTACGAATGGTGGTTTTTTCAACGAACGACTCATATCCTAATTATTTTTTTCTTCTTTCGATAATTAATTTATCTGAATATTTCTTTTTATCACGAGTTTTGTAACCTTTAGCAGGAACACCATTACGTGATCTTGGGTGACCTCCGGCATTTCTACCTTCTCCACCACCCATTGGGTGATCAACTGGGTTCATTACTACACCACGTACACGTGGACGTCTACCTAACCAACGTGATCTACCTGCTTTACCAGATACTACCAAGTTATGTTCAGAATTTGATACTGATCCGATTGTAGCCATACAAGTTGTTAAAATCAATCTAGTTTCACCAGAAGGCATTTTAACGATAGCATACTTACCATCACGAGCGTTCAGTTGTGCATAAGTTCCAGCACCACGAGCAATTGCTCCTCCTTTACCAGGTTTTAATTCAATGTTATGAATTACTGTACCTAATGGAATGTCACTTAAGAAAAGTGCATTACCAACGTTAGGAGCTGCAGTTTTTCCAGATACGATAGTGTCTCCCACTTTCAATCCGTCTGGTGCAACGATATAACGTTTTTCACCATCTGCATAGAATAATAAAGCGATACGAGCAGTACGATTTGGATCGTACTCGATAGTTTTTACCGTAGCAGGTACATCTACTTTATCTCTTTTAAAATCAATAATACGGTATTTTTGTTTGTGACCACCTCCAATGTAACGCATGGTCATTCTACCGTCATTATTACGACCACCATTCTTACTGATACCAACAACTAAACTCTTTTCAGGAGTATTTGTTGTGATCTCTTTGTAATCACTGTTGATCTTGTGTCTTTGCCCTGGAGTTGTAGGCTTAAATTTTTTAAGACTCATTCTTAAAACTTACTTAAAAATTAGTAAATAAATCAATCGTTTCTCCATCTGCAATCGTAACAATCGCTTTTTTCCAAGGATTGTTCGGTTGCTCAACGATACCTTTGTTAGTATATTTAACAGAGGATTTTCCACCACCATAGGTCATTGTACGTACATCTGTAACGTGTACTGAATACAATTTTTCGATAGCTTTTTTTATTTCAATCTTATTTGCCTTTTTATCTACTGAAAAAGCGAAACGGTTGAATTTTTCACCTGCCGCTGTAGCTTTTTCCGTAATTAACGGCTTTTTGATTATTGTTTTCATCATCAATTAGTTTAAAATCTTTTCGATAACTTCAATTGAACTTTCAGTAAGAACAACTTTTTTCGCATTCAACACATCAAAAGTGTTAACTGTTTCAGCTGTAACTACTTTAATTCTTCCAAGGTTACGAGAAGACCAATAAACATTGTCATTCTGTGAACCTAAAATCATCAATACTTTTTCATTTTCCAATTTCAAATCAGCTAAAATCGATTTGAATTCTTTAGTTTTTGGCGAAGATAACACTAAATCTTCTAATACCAAAATTCCTTCTGATTTTGCTTTGTATGCAAAAGCTGATTTTCTAGCTAAACGTTTCAATTTAACGTTTAATTTGAAGTGATAATTTCTTGGACGAGGTCCAAAGATTCTACCACCACCAACTCTTGTTCCAGATTTGATATCACCAGCACGAGCTCCACCAGTTCCTTTTTGTTTTTTAATCTTTTTTGTAGAACCTGCAATTTCTGCTCTTTCTTTTGCTTTATGAGTTCCTTGACGACGATTTGCTAAATGTTGTTTAACATCTAAATAAATTGCATGATCATTTGGTTCAATACCAAAGATAGCGTCTGAAAGCGTTACTTTTTTAGAAGTAGCTTTTCCTTTTGAGTCAAATACTGATACTTCCATTACTTCTCGATTGTTACTGTTGAACCTTTAGCTCCAGGAATAGATCCTTTTACCACGATCAAATTTTTATCTGCTAAAACTTTTAACACTACTAAGTTTTCTACAACTACAGTTTTGTTACCCATTTGTCCAGCCATACGCATTCCTTTGAATACACGAGCAGGATAAGAACAAGCACCAATAGAACCTGGAGCACGTAAACGGTTATGTTGACCGTGAGTAGACTGACCTACACCACCAAAACCATGACGTTTAACAACCCCTTGAAAACCTTTACCTTTTGAAGTACCCGAAATACCAACGTACTCTCCTTCTTCAAAAATTGTAGCGTCTACTACATCACCTAAGTTTAAACCATCAAAACCTTTAAATTCGGCTAATGTTGCTTTTGGTGTAGTATTTGCTTTTTTGAAATGACCTTTCAATGCATTTGGAGTGTTTTTTTCTTTTCTCTCTCCAAATCCTAATTGAATAGCTTCATATCCATCACGGTCTTGCGTTTTAACCTGAGTTACTACGCAAGGACCAGCTTCTATCACTGTGCATGGTGTTGCCTTACCCTCGGCACTGTAGATGCTAGTCATTCCGACTTTTCTACCAATAATTCCCGGCATACTTTATTTATTATTAATTAAACTTTAATCTCTACATCAACCCCACTAGGCAATTCTAATCTCATCAAAGCATCAACTGTTTTTGATGAAGAACTATAAATATCTAAAAGACGTTTATAAGAACATAACTCGAATTGCTCACGCGCTTTTTTCATTACGTGTGGTGATCTTAAAACTGTATATATTCTTTTGTGAGTTGGTAATGGAATTGGACCACTAACTACAGCACCAGTAGCTTTTACTGTTTTTACGATTTTCTCAGCTGATTTATCAACTAAATTGTGATCGTAAGATTTTAATTTTATTCTAATTCTTTGGCTCATTATAAAACTATTAAGCGTTGACTTTTCCTTGAACTTTAGCGATTATTGCATCAGCAACATTTCTTGGTGCTTCTGTAAAGTGTGAGAACTCCATACTTGAAGTTGCACGTCCAGATGTAATTGTTCTCAATTGAGTAACATATCCAAACATTTCAGATAAAGGCACATCCGCTTTAACAACTTTTGATCCTGCTCTATCATCCATACCTCTCATCAATCCACGACGACGGTTCAAATCTCCTACTACATCCCCCATGTTAATTTCAGGTGTTACAACCTCTAATTTCATGATAGGCTCAAGTAATACTGGTTTACATTTTTTAAGCGCTTCACGGTATGCCATTCTAGCACAAACCTCGAAAGATAATGCGTCTGAATCGACATCGTGGTAAGAACCATCTAACAATGTTACTTTCATTGCGTCAACAACATAACCAGCTAAAACTCCATTTTTCATAGAATCTTTAAATCCTTTCTCAACAGAAGGAACATATTCTCTAGGAACATTACCACCTTTAACTGCATTGATAAATTCTAATCCAGTTTTCTCAGGATCATCTTGAGGCTCAATTTTAACTAAAATATCAGCGAATTTTCCACGACCACCAGATTGTTTTTTATATGCTTCACGGTGTTCAACAGAACCTGTGATTGCTTCTCTATAAGAAACTTGAGGCGCTCCTTGGTTTACTTCAACTTTAAATTCACGTTTTAAACGGTCAATAATGATTTCTAAGTGTAACTCACCCATACCACTAATGATAGTTTGTCCTGAATCTTCATCAGTATTAACTCTAAAAGTTGGATCTTCCTCAGATAATTTATTTAATCCAATAGATAATCTATCAGTATCAGCTTGAGTTTTAGGCTCAATAGCTAAACCAATAACTGGATCAGGGAAATTCATAGACTCAAGAATAATTGGGTTCTTTTCATCACACAACGTATCTCCTGTACGAATATCTTTAAATCCAACAACCGCACCAATATCTCCAGCACCAAGTTCTTCAACTTGATTTTGTTTATTAGCGTGCATTTGGAAAATACGAGAAATTCTTTCTTTATTATCAGATCTTGTATTGAAAACATAAGAACCTGCTTGTAAGTTTCCTGAGTAAGCACGGATAAAACATAAACGACCTACGAAAGGGTCAGTTGCAATTTTAAATGCTAAGGCAGCAAAAGGCTCATCGTAAGAAGGCTGACGAGTTACCTCTTCTCCTGTTTTAGGATTGATTCCTGTAATTCCATCAACATCCATTGGAGAAGGTAAAATTTCCATTACCATATCCAACATTGCTTGAACTCCTTTATTTTTAAAAGCAGAACCACACATCATAGGAACAACTTTCCCTGCAATTGTAGCAGCTCTTAAAGCATCAAGAATTTCTCTTTCAGTTAAAGAGTTTGGATCCTCGAAATATTTCTCCATTAAAGTGTCATCAAACTCAGCAACTGCTTCCAATAACTCTTCACGTAATTGTTTTGCTTCGTCTAAGATATCAGCAGGAATTTCAATTTCTTTGAAAGTCATACCCATATCATGCTCATTCCAAACAATACCTTTGAAGTTAATCAAATCTACAACACCTTGGAAATTATCTTCAGCACCTATGTTTAATTGCAAAGGTAATGCATGACTACCTAACATTTCTTTAACTTGCTTACAAACATTTAAAAAGTCTGCTCCAGAACGGTCCATTTTATTTACGAAACCAATTCTAGGAACATTGTAATTATTTGCTAGTCTCCAGTTAGTTTCTGATTGAGGCTCAACACCATCAACAGCAGAAAATAAAAACACTAAACCATCCAATACACGTAATGAACGATTTACTTCTACAGTAAAATCAACGTGTCCAGGAGTATCAATGATATTCATGTGATACTGTTGACCACGGTACTGCCAATTTAAAGTAGTTGCAGCAGAAGTAATTGTAATACCTCTTTCTTGCTCTTGCTCCATCCAATCCATTGTAGCACCACCATCATGAACTTCTCCAATTTTATGATTTACACCACCATAATAAAGAATACGTTCAGTCGTAGTTGTTTTACCTGCATCAATGTGAGCAGCAATACCAATGTTTCTTGTAAATTTAAGATCTCTAGCCATTTCTATTAAAATCTAAAATGTGAGAATGCTTTGTTTGCCTCAGCCATTCTTAATGTATCTTCTTTCTTTTTGTAAGCAGCGCCTTCTTCTTTCGAAGCAGCAATCAACTCAGCAGCTAATCTGCTAGCCATAGTTTTCTCATTACGTTTACGAGAGTAACCAATCATCCACTTCATAGCTAATGACTGTTTTCTATCTTCACGAACAGGAGTAGGAATTTGGAAAGTAGCTCCACCTACACGGCGACTTCTAACCTCTACACTCGGCGTAACATTTTCTAACCCTTTTTTGAACACCTCTAAACCTGGTGTTTCCTCGATTTTAGATTCGATAATATCTATCGCATCATAAAAAATCTTAAAAGCTAGCGTTTTCTTCCCGTCTAACATTAAGTTATTTACAAACTTTGTTACAACAACCTCGTTAAAACGTGGATCTGGAAGGATCGCAATCTTTTTGGCTTTTCTTCTTCTCATCTTCTAAAAGCTTTAAAATTATTTTTGTTTAGGTCTCTTAGTTCCATACTTAGAGCGACGCTGAGTTCTTCCTTCAACCCCAGCTGTATCTTCTGCACCTCGTACGATGTGGTATCTAACCCCAGGAAGATCTTTTACTCTTCCTCCACGTACAAGCACCAAAGAGTGCTCTTGTAAATTATGACCTTCACCACCGATGTATGCGTTCACCTCCTTACCATTGGTGAGACGTACCCTTGCAACTTTTCTCATTGCAGAGTTCGGTTTCTTAGGAGTAGTGGTGTAAACCCTTACACATACCCCTTTACGCTGTGGACAAGAATCAAGTGCTGCTGACTTGCTCTTTTTCACCACTGCAGTTCTGCCTTTGCGTACTAACTGTTGAATAGTTGGCATATAAACCTATTAACTTTTGTGAATAATATTCTAATCCCAAATTCTTTTTTGGGAATGCAAAGATATGAATTTTAAATTACAAACCAAGCTTTTAAATTAAAAATGTCAATTTTATTAACAAAGCCATATGGAAAATGTTTATAACAAAAAAAAGAGTCATAATTCCTTATGACTCTCAATATAATAAAAATAGTTTAAACTACCTAATCAAAACAACATGACCTGTTTGCATTTTTTTCTCATCATCTGATTTGACTTTGAAATTGATTTCCCAAGTGTATGTTCCTTCTTGAACAATTTTACCACCATACGTTCCGTCCCATCCGACTTTCGCATCATTAGATTCAAAAACGGTTTCACCCCAACGATTTACAATTATCATATTGAAACTATATGGATCGTATCCTTTTGTAAATACTGGTTGGAATGTTT
>Ga0315909_10003075_pt1 | contig 20641 bp, 16 predicted proteins | sample LakEriMetagenome_11_FD_203527 | JGI IMG/M metagenome (GOLD analysis project Ga0315909, IMG submission 203527) | Freshwater fungal communities from buoy surface, Lake Erie, Ohio, United States - Buoy 2 MA125 | ecosystem: Environmental > Aquatic > Freshwater > Lake | place: USA: Lake Erie, Ohio... | reverse complement strand
CAACGGTCAGGCCTTTGGCGACAGGATATTCACCCTTGAGGATGTGCACATCCGTGCCGCAGATAGTGGTGGTGGTGACTCTCACCAGGGCATCGGTGGGGCCCACCTCGGGAATGGGCTTGTCCGCAATCTCGATACGACCGGGTTCCACGAAAATGGCGGCTTTCATCATCTGGGGCATGGTTGCTCTCCGAAAGGCGGCTACAGACTGGGGTGTCTGGATGATACCTGCGGTTGCCGACTGGTCGCCGACCGCTGTTCAGTGAATTCAGATATTGCATTTATTTCATATAGGAGCAGAATTTCCTCCCACGACAAACCTTCGGCTGCCAAAAAGTGAGAGCGGGGGCTTATGAGAGTCATCGATGAGGTCCGCGAGGCGGCAGCCCCTCCCCTGAACGAGGGAGAGATGGACAGCATTCGCAGTGCCCAACAGACCATTGTGGCTGCATTGGCCTGTGCTTGCTCTGCGTCCATCACATTCGCGGCCGGCAGCAGGCAGCAGACTTCGGTAGAGCTACCTTTGGTCGCTCTGAACGTCATAAGTCAGGTACTCACCGCTTTGGCAGAGGGGCGTTCCCTTGTCCTTATCCCTGCGACACGAGAAATGACAACCGTCGAAGCCGCGCGGCTGCTGGGCGTTTCGCGTCCGTTTCTTATCAAGGAGATGGAGGCAGGCCGCCTGAAGTACCACAAGGTTGGCGCGCACCGTCGGATTGCACTCGAAGATTTACGCTCCTATGCAGAGCAGATGCAGGCCCGTCAGTACCGGGCCCTGGAACGCATGACAGTCGACGCCCAGGAACTCGGCCTCGATTACTGATGATTCAGCGTGCACGGTGCACTGCATTGCTGGATGCGTGCGTCTTGTATCCACTGACCATCACTGATGCCTTGATGAGTCTCGCCGTTGCAGGTCTTTTCACCGCGAAATGGACAACCAGAATCGAGCAAGAGTGGATTCTGGCACTGGAGCGAAATCGTCCTGACTTGGCTGGTCGATTGACCACACGCAGAGACAGCATGCGCGAGGCAGTTCCGGATTGGGAAATTCCAGAACACAAATGGACGCTTCTGGAAGCCGAAATGAACATCCCGGATCCGAACGATAGACACGTCCTGGCAGCGGCCGTAGCAGGCGACGTGGATTACATCGTGACGTCGAATCTACAGGACTTTCCGCCTGATATCCTCGCGGAGTATGGGTTGGAGGCCGTCGATCCTGATGCTTTCATTGTCAGCTTGTGCGCAGCAGACTGGACCACTGCGATCACTGCGTTCGCCAAGATGAGAGCGCGTCGCAGAAAACCACAGGCCACCGCCTCTGACTTTGCCGACGCTTTGGCTACCGGAGGGTTACCAATGACCGCCAACCGGCTTCGATCAGCCTTGGATTCGGTCTGAGATACGCCGCGGTTCTCTCCAGGCAGCGTCACAGCAGCGTCACAGCATCCCCCACCGCGACGCGCCCCGGCTGAAGCACCTCGGCATAGCTCGCGAAGCCCGGCGTGGAATAGCTCGGCATCAGGTTGTCGGGCAGGGTGACCTTGTCTCGATAGCGGATGAGCGCGCGCATCACATCCTGATCCCTCGCGCCTGAGTTCGGGTTGAAGCCCGTCACTGCGCAACGGGGCACGGCGGTGCGCACGCGAAGCAGCACCTCACCCACCCGCAGCTGACGGCCGTCCCACGCATCCTCGGCATGTTCCTCGTCCTGCTCGATGATGAAGCCTGCCCGGAAACGTGCGGGGTCTACCGTCTCCCCTACCTCGCGGGCGAGCCTTGCCAGAGCACCGGTGGTCACCAGGGTGACAGGGAACACGTCGATCGCACGCAGGCGTGAGTGACACCGCACCAGCGAGATGGGACGCCCGGCGAAACTGCTGAGCGCGTCTTGCCAAGGACCCGTCACTTTCTCGACGGCGATGGACCGCAGGCCGAAGTGATCTACATCCAGGCGCTTGCCATCGCCAAGGGCTGAGCCTTCGACATGCGCCCCGTCCGGCAGCTCCAGGGTCATGCTTTCGGTCGCCGCGTGGTAGTCGAAGCGCAGGGGCACGAAGATGCGATGCTGGTCCGAATTCACGAACTTGCCATCCGCCTCCATGAGCGCAAAGGCACGGTCATGACGGATGCCATCTTCATCCACCTGCACGGACTGGGGCTGCAGGAAGCGAGTGGCCTTGACGTACACAAGGCCCGTAGACGCAATTTTCATGGCATGACCCTCCCGAGTTTGAACGCTGGCATCAGGTCGGAAAGACGGGGACGCTGCGCAGCGATTCATTGAGCCGCGCATCATCAAAGTTCTCGTCCACCATTCGCCCACCGAGATAGGCATCGTACGCGGCCAAGTCGAAGTGCCCGTGACCGCAAAGCGCGGTGAGGATTACCGTCTCCTCCCCGGTCTCGCGTGCCTTCATCGCCTCGCGAATCGCGAGCGCCAGGGCATGGGTCGGCTCGGGAGCAGGCACGATGCCCTCCGTGCGGGCAAAGCGCGTGGCAGCCGCAAAGCATTCCGTCTGCGGCACTGCCAGTGCTTCCATCATGCCCTCGGCATACACATGCGAGATCAGCGGCGCCATGCCGTGATAGCGCAGCCCGCCGGAATGGATGGGCGCAGGGATGAAGTCATGGCCCAAGGTGTGCATCTTCATCAGCGGTGTCATGCCGGCAGTATCGCCATAGTCATAGGCATACACCCCGCGCGTGAGAGTGGGGCAGGACACGGGCTCGGCGGCGATGATGCGCGGCGAGATGCGGCCCGCGAGTTTCTCGCGCAAGAAGGGGAAGGACAGCCCCGCGAAGTTCGAACCACCACCGGTGCAGCCGATGATGTGCGTAGGGGTGTCGCCGGCCATCGCCATCTGCAGCAGTGCTTCCTCGCCGATGATGGTCTGGTGCAGCAGCACATGGTTGAGTACCGAGCCCAGGGCATAGCGGGTGTTCGGTTCCTGGGCAGCCACCTCCACGGCTTCGGAAATGGCGATCCCCAGCGAGCCCGAGAGGTTCTTCGGGTCTTCCGCCAACTTGCGGCCCACCGCCGTGAGCGCCGAGGGGGAGCGATGCACCTTCGCGCCAAAGGTTTCGATCATCAGGCGACGGTAGGGCTTGGAGTCGTAGGACGCACCTACCTGCCACACCTCGCACTCGAGATCATAAAGCGCGCAGGCGAAGGACAGGGCGGTGCCCCACTGGCCGGCACCTGTTTCCGTGGTGAGGCGGGTGGTGCCCTCCAGCTTGTTGTACCAAGCCTGCGGCACGGAAGTATTGGTCTTGTGCGAGCCGGCCGGCGACACACCCTCGTACTTGTAGTAAATGCGCGCAGGCGTGCCCAGGGCACGCTCCAGGTTGTGCGCGCGGTACAGCGGCGACGGCCGCCACAGTCGGTACACGTCGAGCACGCCACCCGGGATGTCGATATAGCGTTGGGTGGACATTTCCTGCTCGATCAGCGCCATCGGAAAGAGGGGCGCGAGGTCGGCCGGCCCCACCGGCTGGCGTGTGCCGGGATGCAGTGGAGGCGGCGGCGCGGTGGGCAGATCCGCCACCAGGTTGTACCAGGTGGTGGGCATCTGATCTTCGGTCAGCAGGTATTTATGACGACGGACGGTGTTGTCCACGATTCGGTCTCCGGTTGCATCCCATTGGCGAGCAGCGAGGGTACGCAAGGCAGTAGGGCTTGGGAAGAGCGCGCGCGCCTGGGCGCCCGACCCCTGTAATATCCGCCAATCTCCAGCGCGGCCCGGAGGCCCGACTCCCGATGAGGCTCAACAAATACCTGGGCGAAACCGGCTATTGCTCACGCCGCGAGGCGGATCAGCTCATTCATGACGGGCGCGTCACCGTCAACGGACGGCCGGCGGCGATGGGGGCTCAGGTTGAGGAGGGCGATGTGGTTGCCGTGAACGGGGAGACGGTGCATCTCCCCACGCGTGGCGGTCGGGTGCAGAAGGTCTATATCGCACTCAACAAGCCGCTGGGCATCACTTGCACCACCGAGCACAGCGTGGAAGGGAATATCGTCGACTTCGTGGATCATCCGTCGCGCATCTTTCCCATCGGGCGGCTGGACAAGAATTCCGAGGGGCTCATCCTGCTCACCAGTGACGGGGATATCGTCAATGAGATCCTGCGGGCGGAGAACAAGTGCGAGAAGGAATATCTGGTGGTGGTGGACAAGCCCATCACCGAGGATTTCCTGCGCAAGATGGCGGCTGGCGTCCGTATCCACCGCACGACCACACGGCCGTGCCGCGTGTTCAAGGTCGACAAGACCACCTTCCGCATCATTCTTACCGAAGGCCTCAACCGGCAGATTCGACTCATGTGCGCAACGTTCGATTACCACGTGCGCCAGCTTTGCCGCATCCGCATCGGCAATGTGCGTCTGGGGCATTTGCGCTATGGGCGTTGGCGCAACCTCACGACCGGCGAGTTACAGGGTTTGCTGCCGAAGTTTCGCGGCGCTCAGTAATCCTCGAAATCGAGCACCGGGGCGACATCGTTCAGGTTGCCACCGCTTGGCATGACAGGGGCGGGCGGCTCCGGCACGGTATCCGTCGCGGACCGGCTACCGCCGAAGGATGAACTTTGTCATACACTTTGCGGGGGCTAAGGAACGGGCTTGATTCCACACACATCAATTGAACACGCCCAGTTCAACCGAGGTTATGTGCATGCCAATTACCCAACGCAGCGAGCTTGCTGGCCTGCTGGAAGATGAGCCAAAAGCCGGAGTCTTCCGGGTATTGCCGGAGGCGTTCACGGATCCGGCCCTGTTTGATCTGGAGATGACGCACATCTTCGAGTCCACCTGGGTATTCGCGGGGCTCGAAAGTGAGGTGGCACGTCCCCATGACTTCGTCACGACCCGGATTGGCCGCGTACCCGTACTCATCACCCGCGACGGTGACGGGCAGATCCGCGCGTTCCTCAACAGCTGCCGCCATCGCGGCACGCTGCTGTGCCCGCTGCGCAGGGGTAACCAGCGGGTTCACGTGTGCCAGTACCACGGCTGGGCCTACGACAGCGCCGGCTGCAACAAGGCGCTGACCTGGCAGGCGGATGGCCAATACCCCGAGGGATTCGGCAGTGCGGAGCATGATCTCGTGCCGGTGGCGAAGGTCGAAAATTACCGCGGCTTTCTGTTCGTGAGCCTGTCGGATGCCGTGCCGTCACTCGAGGATCATCTGGGCGAGGCGCGGGTGTTTCTTGATCTGGTGGCGGATCAGGCGCCCGAGGGTCTCGAGTTCGTGCCCGGCGGGGTGAGCTATACCTTCGACGGAAACTGGAAGCTGCAATTCGAAAACGGACTCGACTACTACCACTTCGTGTCCACCCACATCTCGTTCATCCAGATCCTGCGGCAGCGTGCAGCGAAGGAAGCGGAGCAAGGCCTCACGCCGCAATGGGGGCGAGAGTTTACCGAGACGGAGCCTGAAGCCGAGGGCACATTCAGTTTTGCTCACGGCCATGCCGTGACCTGGTCGGTCGGGATTTCCGGACAAGGTGCCGAACGCAGACCACTGCCGCGGGATCCCCTCCGTCTCGCTGAACTGCGGGCAAAGCTTGGTGACAACCGGCTCAAGTGGATGCTGCGCCAGCGCAACCTGACCCTGTTCCCTAATCTCCAGATTGTCGACATCCAGTCCCTGCAACTGCGCCTGTGGCAGCCGCTGGCGGTGGACAGCACACGCATGGTTTCGTGGTGTCTTGCACCCATCGGTGAGAATGCCGAGGCCCGTCGTTACCGCATTCGACAGTACGAGGAATTCTTCAATCCCAGTGGGCTGGCGACCTCCGATGACAACGTGATGTATGCCTGGTGCCAGGAGGGTTACGTGGCGGGGGCGAACGGCCGCACGCGCAATCAGGGGCACCTGCGTGGCATGGGGCAGGGGATGGCACCGCCGCGGGATCACGCGGCGGAGCTGGGCTTGCGGTCAGCGGTTGCCGCGTATGGAACGGCGCAGTTTGGGGACGAGACCTGTATCCAGGCAGGCTACCGGGAATGGATGCGCCTGTTGCTGAAGGGGGTGACATGAACATGGCACCGACGGCACGAGAAATTGCGGAATCCCTGCTGGTACGGGAGGGACGCCTGCTGGATGGGCGCGACTGGTCTGGGTGGCTCGAGCTCTACACGCCAGACACCGTCTACTGGGTGCCGGCTTGGCGGGATGAGGACACGCAGGTGTCAGACCCGGACCGCGAAGTCTCGCTCATCTACCACACCGGTCGCGGGGGCTTGGAGGAGCGGGTGGTGCGGATACGTTCGCGCCAGACTGTGACGGCGCTCCCGTTGCCCCGTACCACGCATTTTGTCGGCAACGTGGAGGCGGCTTTCGCCGGGCAGGAAAGCATCGAGGCGCGTGCCAACTGGATGGTTCAGATTTACCAACCGCGCACCACCCGGCAGCACGTGCATCACGGGATCTGCGAGGTGGTGCTGGTGCGCGGGGAAGGCGAAACGTGGCGGATCGCCAGCAAGACTATCCGCCTCGTCAATGATTGCGTGAACGCAGTGCTGGACTTTTACTTGCTCTGACTCAGAGCTTGAAGGCTTTCACCAGATATTCAGTCACTTCAGTGTCCGGCAGGTTTCCGAGATCCTTGTCCAGCGAGCGATCTGCAGCCGCCGCGGTGAAGGCGTCCATGACATCACGCAATTTGCCGAGCATGCGGGGATCCGCAACCAGAATGATACGGTCGCAGGCTTTCGCTTCGCGCCCTGCCCGCAATTTCCCAACCAAGGTCTTGGCAAAAACCTCTGCCAGATGGTCTGTTGCCGAGTGCTCGGTCTCCATCGCGTGGCGATGAGCGCCCATGCTGTCGTGGGTGCGACCGCCCGCATCAGCGTCCAGATCGTGATTGCGGAGTCGACCCTCCGGGTGGTCTATGGCCTCGACCAGCGTGAGCGGCTGGTGAGGTGAGGTGTGCGCGAAAATCCTCGCGCCTGCGCGGTGAGCCACGAGGATCCAGGTACGGTGCGTCATGTCATCATCCTTTCTTGACGTGTGCGGCGTGACGCATATTGGCACAATGCAGGGCCTATGCCGTGATCCAGGTCAGACGGAGCGGGCTGGGCGCGCACCCCCGCATGCTCAGATCCCCGGGACGTCGCGCTGGTAGTCGCGCTGTTCGGCCGCAAAGCGGATGAAATAGTCCAGAGAGGCCGGATTCATCATGGCGTCCCTGCTGGCCGCCTTCGCCACGTCAAACCCCATCAAAATCTTGCGCACTGGCACCTCGAGCTTCTTGCCGGTCAGGGTGTAGGGAATTTCATCCACGGCATAGATTCGGTCCGGCACATGGCGTGGCGAGGCTTCGCTGCGCAAGGTGGCCGCAATGCGGTCGATGAGTACCTCGTCGAGCAGCGCGCCCGGCGCAAGCTTCACGAACATGGGCATGAAGAAGCGCCCACCTTCCAGATCGAGATTGACGATGAGGCTGTCGGCGATTTCGGGCAAGGCCTCCACCGCCCGATAGATCTCAGCCGTGCCGATACGCACACCATAGCGGTTGAGCGTGGAATCCGATCGCCCTGAGATGAAACACCCGCCACGCGCATTCACACGGAAGAAATCGCCATGACGCCACAACCCCGGGTAGTCATTGAAGTAGGAATCGCGGTAGCGCGCATCACCCGGGTCATTCCAGAAATAGAGCGGCATGGAGGGCATGGGCTGGCGCACCACCAGTTCGCCGACTTGATCGACCAATACCCGGCCTGCGTCATCCAGTGCCTCGACATCCACGCCCAGCGCGCGGCACTGGATCTCCCCGGCGTAGACTGGCCGCAGGCAGGTGCCGGTGACGAAGGCCGCCGAGATGTCCGTGCCTCCGCTCTGCGACGTGACCCAGAGATCGGCCTTCACGTTTTCATAAAGCCAGGCCATGGACTCGCAGGTCACGGGCGACCCGGTGAGCAGGAACCCCTCCAGCCGGGAGTAGTCGTAACGGTCCTTGGGCACCACGCCATTCTTCTGCATCATCGCGACATAGGTGGGGCTGGCGCCAAACAGGGTGGCACCACTCTCGGCCGCCAGCCGCCACAGCACATCGGTTTCCGGCTGTGACGGATGGCCGTCATAGATCATGGGGATTGCGCCGACCATGAGTGCGCTCACCAGTATGTTCCACATGATCCAGCCGGAAGTGGTGTAGAAGAACATGCAGCTCCCGGGACGGAGATTGCAGTGCAGGGACAGCGATTTGTGCATTTCCAGAATGATGCCGCCGTGCCCGTGCACGATGGCCTTGGGCAGGCCGGTGGTGCCGGAGGAGTAGACGATCCAGAGCGGATGATCGAAGGGCAGCTGCGCGAACTCGATCGGCGGTGCGGCTTCAGCCGCCAGCAGCGCGTGCCAATCGTGCGCTGTAGGCACAAGCGGCGTGCTGTCCTCCTGCAGATAGCGGATGGCGATTACCTGCTCCACCGAAGGGAGAGCCTCGATGATCTGGCGGGCTTCCTCGCGACGGTCAAAGGCTTTGCCGCCATAACGATAACCATCCACGCAGATCATCACCTTGGGGGCTATCTGCTGGAATCGATCGAGTACGCTGCGCACGCCGAAATCCGTGGAGCAACTCGACCAGACAGCGCCGAGGCTCGCACAGGCGAGGAAGGCCACGAGCGTGTGGGGAATGTTTGGCATGAAGGCGACCACGCGATCCCCGGGCACCACGCCGAAGGCGCGCAGCTGGGAGGCGAGACGCGCGACATCCCCCGTGAGCTGGTCCCAGGAAATCTCCTGCAGTGGGAGGCTTTCGCTGGAAAAACGCAGGGCGGTGTGCCCTTTCCGCGCATGGCGCAGCATGTGCTCGGCGTAGTTCAGGCGGACTCCGGGAAACCATTGCGCGCCTGGCATCTCGCGGCGACCCAGGGCCGAAGCGCGTGGCGTGGTGGACTGGATATCAAAGAAGTCCCACACAGCAGTCCAGAACCCGTCGAGATCGCGAACGGACCACGCGTGCAGGGCGTCGTAATCGGCAAAATCCAGCTGTCTTTCATGCTTCAACCAGCGCATGAAGCGGGTGAGTTCTGCCTCGTCGATACGCGCAGGGCCGGGGGTCCAGAGCAGTTCGCCTTCAAAGGGCATGGGCATGAGTTCCTGTGTTGTGGATGCCGGGTCGCCGGTGGCTCCGGGGTGTAAGGTGTAGTCTCCGGCGTGCGAGGCAGGCCGTGGATTTTACGCAGGAATCCGCTGGCAGGCATCGGCTGCGCCGGGCCGCAAGCGCGCGTTATGATGCGGCCAATTCTTCGTGCTTCAATTCTGGAAACCTGCCCATGTCGCGCACCGTCATTCGTCGCGTCCTCATCGCCAATCGGGGCGAAATCGCCCTCCGTATCGCAGCCACCGTGCAGGATCTCGAGATGGCGCCGGTCTGCGTGGCCGGTGCAGATGATCGGGATGCTGCGCATTGGCTGCGGGCGGCCTCGCGTCAAGGCCTGCCGGGACGAGGTGCTGCGGCGTATCTCGACATCGAGGCGGTGCTGGCCGCCGCGCGTGCCGCAGACTGTCAGGCCGTGCATCCGGGCTACGGCTTCCTCTCGGAGAACGCGGATTTCGCCGAGGCGGTGGAGGCCGCAGGCTTGATCTTCGTGGGGCCGACGCCTGCCCAGTTGCGGATCTTTGGCGACAAGATTTCCGCTCGCGAGTTGGCCGCTGCAGAGCACGTGCCGGTGCTTGAGGGCTCGGCTGCACTTGGTGATGCCGCCGCCCTGGAGGTCTTCCTCTCAACCCTTGGCGAGGAGGGGACGGCCGTCATCAAGGCTGCCGCAGGCGGTGGCGGTCGTGGCATGCAGGTGCTCTTGCCCCATATCGACAAGGCTGCCGCGTTCGCGCGATGCGGTTCGGAGGCCCTCTCGGCTTTTGGTGATGGCACCTTGTATGCGGAACGCTTCGTACCCGACGCCCGGCATGTGGAAGTGCAGATCCTGGGCGATGGACAAGGGGGTGTGGTGCATCTGTGGGAGCGCGACTGCAGTCTGCAACGACGCCACCAGAAGCTCATCGAGATCGCGCCGGCGCCGGCGCTCGATCCTGCCTTGCGGAAAGGCTTGCTCGATGCCGCCTGCCGCATGGCGGCCTCCGTCCAGTATCGCGGGCTTGGCACCTTTGAATTTCTGGTGGATGCCAAGGCCGGACGTTTCTGGTTCATCGAAGCCAATCCACGCCTGCAGGTGGAGCACACCGTCACTGAGGAAATCCTCGGACTCGACCTGGTTGCCCTGCAACTCCGAATTGCGGGTGGAGAGTCTTTGTCGGAGCTCGGCCTTGCCACACCACCGCCCGCGCCACAGGCGATCGCCATCCAGATTCGCATCAACGCCGAGACCCTGAACCCCGATGGCAGCGCGCATCCCTCGGGAGGCGTGCTCCAGATCTTCGAGCCGGCGAGTGGGCCCGGGATACGCGTGGACAGCGGTGTCTACGGAGGATACGCCGCCAATCCTGCATTTGATTCCCTGCTGGCCAAGCTTGTCGTGCGCACGCCGGGTCTTGGTTTCGCGCGCGCGTGCGAGCGCGCGGCCGCTGTTGCCGCAGCCTGCCGCGTGGAGGGCATGAACACCAGTTTGCCGCTCGCACGGGCCATCCTCACCCATCCCGAGGTGCAGGCCATGGCTATTTCCACGCGATTCCTGGAACTGCACGCCGGTGCTTTGCTGGAGACGACCGCACACTTCACTCCGGCGCACGAGTTGCCACAGGTAGTGGCGCTTCCGGAAGACACCGCAGCAGCGCGCGAAGCCCCGGCAGGAACGACAGCCATCCGGGCACCGCTGCGAGGGAGTGTGGTGCGCCTGACCGTGACGCCGGGTGCCTTGGTGGCGCGGGGTGAAACGGTGGCGGTGCTCGAAGCCATGAAGATGCATCACCATGTGGAAGCGCCGATGGCGGGCCTCCTCGTGGAATTCGCGGCGGCGCCCGGCGACACGCTCGCGGAGAAGGCCCCCATCTGTTTCATTCGAGCAGCACAGGATGACGGCGCAACGCAGGCCACAGGCGAGACGATTGACCCTGCCGGCTTTCGCTCAGATCTTGCCGAGGTGGAGGCGTTGCATGCGCTGGGACAGGACGCGCAGCGCCCGGAGGCGGTGGCCCGCCGTCGGCGCAACAAGCAGCGCACCGCCCGCGAGAATGTTGCTGCCCTGTGCGACCCGGACAGCTTCATGGAATACGGCGCTTTGATGGTGGCGGCGCAGCGCCGCCGCCGCACCCTGGAGGATCTGCGCAAGAACACACCGGCAGATGGGCTGGTGGCAGGTATCGGTACGGTCAATGCGTCGCTTTTCGGTGATGAGGCCACGCGCTGTGCCGTGCTTGCCTATGACTACACCGTACTTGCAGGTACCCAAGGCGCGATGAATCACAAGAAGAAGGACAGGCTTTTTGAGCTCGCCCAAGAGTGGGCCCTGCCTGTCGTGTTCTTCACCGAGGGCGGCGGTGGTCGTCCCGGAGATGTGGATGTGGACGACATCATTGGCTCATGGCTCGATCTGCCCACCTTTTCCACCTGGCCACAGTTGTCCGGTGTGGCGCCACGAATTGCGGTCAACGCCGGGCGCTGCTTTGCTGGCAACGCGGTGATCTTCGGCTGCGCGGATATCACCATCGCCACTGCGGACTCGAACATCGGCCTTGCTGGGCCGGCGATGATCGAAGGCGGCGGGCTTGGTCGCTTCACACCGGAGGACATCGGGCCCATCGAGGTGCAAACGGCGAACGGGGTGGTGGATCTTGCGGTGAGTGACGAAGCCGAAGGTGCGCTGATGGCAAAGCGAATTCTCGGTTGCTTCCAAGGGCGCTTGTCGGAGTACTCGGCGACGGATCAGCGGCTGTTGCGGCATCTCATCCCGGAAGATCGACTGCGTGTGTATGACGTGCGCAAAGTGATTTCGACACTCGCGGATACGGATTCCGTGATTGAACTGCGCGCCGCCTATGGCATCGGGATCATCACAGCGCTGGTGCGGATTGAGGGCGTCGCCTTCGGTCTCATCGCCAATGACCCCAGGCATCTCGGCGGCGCCATCGATGGTCCTGCTGCGGAAAAAGCCGCACGCTTCCTGCAGCTCTGCGATGTCTACGGCCTTCCTATCGTGTCTCTGTGTGATACGCCGGGCTTCATGGTCGGGCCGGACAGTGAAAAGACGGCCGCGGTGCGGCGCGGTTCGCGCCTCATCATCGCGAGTGCCAACCTGAGCGTGCCGCTGTTCACGGTGGTCACGAGGAAAGGCTACGGATTAGGCGCGCAGGCCATGGCCGGCGGCAGCTTCCATCGCCCGCTCCTCTCAGTGGCGTGGCCGACCGGCGAATTCGGGCCCATGGGGCTGGAAGGGGCGGTGAATCTAGGCTTCCGCAAGGAGCTGGAAGCAGAGACCAATCCAGTCACCCGCAAGGCGCTGTTCGATACCTTGCTGGCGCGTATGTATGCGCAGGGCAAGGCCACCTCGGTGGCCTCTTATCTGGAAGTTGATGCGGTGATCGACCCGGCCGAGACACGGACATGGCTCATGCGGGCGTTGCGGGCGGCAGGACCTGTGCGGCGTGCAACCCGCGCCTGGGTGGATGTGTGGTGAGTCCTATTTGAGGGCGACCAGATCACCCTTGCGCAGCACGAAACCGTGCTTGGCCGCTTCTTCCACCGTCTCCTTGGGCCAGTGCACGCGACCCGGATCCGTGCCGCCCACGATGGCCATCATCAGACCACTACCTTTGCCGAGGTAACGGAAACCGCGAGAGACGCCCACCGGCACGGAGACCGTGTCGTAGGGTTCCAGAACCACCTCATGGCGTGAACCATCGCGGTTTTGCCAGAACACTCCCCAGGCCCCTTTCATGGGAATGAAGACTTCCAGCGTTTCATGAATGTGGAGGGTGGCACCGCAGCCGTGTTTGGCGCGAATGTAAGCCACGTTGAAATCGCGGTTGTCCTTGATTGGGGGCGCGAGCTCCGCATCTTCCACCACCCCACGGCCGATGACGGTGAGGATGTCCCGCTCGCCATTCGGCAGGCGCGTGTCGATGAACGCCTTGGCCGAAGACTTGAGCGATTTGAAACGGCCGACCCGTTCGCGCTCCATCCTCTCCGGCGAGACATCCACGCGCCGGATCGACTTGCGCGCGGGCGCCGCCCCTGCGGCCTTGGGTGCGCTCGCAGGCTTGCGCGAGGCAGGGCTGATCGATGCAGTCTTCGCGGCCGATTTGCCGTTCGATGTCCGGGCCGATTTGCGTGCGGGTTTTGTCGCCGATTTAAGGAGCGGCTTGCTGGAGGTTTTTGCTGGCATGTTGATTCACTCGCGCAACGTAATGGCACGAGTATAAGCACATCGGGCGCGTGCCCGCATCAGGGTGGTGGAGAGAGCCTGTGCCTGCTGCCCTCTCGGCGTCGCCAGCGCCGCGCGACATTGAAGCGCCAAGCGGTCTCGATCACCGCATAGGTGAGAGCGCCGGACACCACGCCGCAGATGGCTGAGCCGAGGAACAGCGGCATCCAGATCTCGCCCAAGGCATGCTGAAGGCTGCTGAAATCCGCGCCCAGGTTGAGTGCCTCCAGCGGCAAGACCTCGCCGTGGATGAAGAACACCCCCACCCGATAGGCGAAGTAGAAAATCGGGATCCAGGTGATGGGATTCGTCACCCACACCGCGGCCAGCATCACCGGCAGGTTGAGGCCGAAGAGGATGGCGATAGGGGCTACCACCGTCATATGGATCGGGATGGGAAAGAAGGCCACCAGCATTCCTATGCCGGCGCCACGCGAGACCGAGCGCCGACCAAAATGCCAGAGGTTGGGATCGTGCAGCCGATGCCCCAGCCAGCGCAGGATCCGATGCTTTGCCACGGCCTCCTTGCCGGGCAGTCGCGCCTGCATCCTGCGCCGAAAACTCATCAGGGAGTGTTCAACTGCTGCTTGTGCGCCTCGCGGCGAATGAAATGTTGCACGGCTTCCAGATCTCCTTCCGAGATGTCCTTGAAATTCGGCATGCCGCGCGAACGCAGCGCGCCGTCAAACACCACCTGATGCAAAGCCTTCTTGTCGAGCATCACGGCCGATGCGCGCAGATCAGGCGCGAAGCCACCTGCGGTGCCGGCCGGGCCATGGCACATGCCGCAGGATTCTTTCCAGACAAAGCTGCCACGTTCGGCAAGTTCCTCGAATACCGCGAACTCCGGATCATGCAGCGGCTTTGCAAACACCGGCGGCGGCATTGTGGGCAAGCTGCCCTTGCCGTCAAGCGCAAAGACCACGAGGCGCCTCGGTTGCGCACCATAGGACCAACCGTGTTGCGCGGCCATATTGCCGCCGGTGGCGGTCATGGATCCGCCCCAGCCCACCAATTGCGCGATGTACTGCGTGCCGTCGATGGAATAAGTGACGGCGGGCGCCGAAATCCCGAGGCCCAGCGCAACATTCCACAGTACCTTTCCGCTATCCGCGGCATAGGCCACCAGCTTGCCGTCCGCACGACCCTGAAAGACCAGCCCGCCCTTGGTGGTGAGCGTGCCGGCATTCCAGACCCCGGGCGTGGGCACTTCCCACACGAGCTTCTGCTGCACCGGATCCCAGGCGCGCAGGCTGGATGAGCCCCAGTCGGCCGGACCATCGGCGCGCAGGAAATCCACACCCGGATCAAACTTGAAGTCCGGCGACTTCCAGGCTTGTGGCTTGGTGTACTTGTCGTTGTAGACCCCCGCCATCTCGATCGAAGGAATGTAGACGAGTCCGGTGTCCTGATTGAAGGACATGGCCGGCCAGTTATGCGTGCCAAACGGGCCCGGCCAGACAATCTCCTCACCATCCTCGTAACGTGCACCCTCACGCTCGATGGGTCGACCGGTTGCCATGTCCATGCCTGTCGCCCAGTCCACCTTGCCAAAGGGTTTGGCTGAGACGAGTTTTCCGGTGCTGCGATCGAGGACATAGAAGTAGCCATTCTTGGGCGCATGCATCAGCGCCTTCACCGGCTTGTCCTCGATCACCAGGTCCGCCAGCACGATGTCCATGTTGGAGTTGTAGTCCCAGGTCTCGCCCGGCACGGTCTGGTAATGCCAGACGTACTCGCCGGTATCCGCATCCAACGCCACGATGGAGCACAGGAAGAGATTGTCGCCACCGCCTGGGCTGCGCATCTTCTGGTTCCACGGCGAGCCATTGCCGGTGCCGATATAGACGCGGTTGAACTCCGGGTCGTAAGTCATGCCGTGCCACACGGTGCCACCGCCGCCGAACTTCCACCATTCACCGGTCCAGGTCTTGGCCGCCATCTCCATGGCCTTGTTCTCGAATCCATCGGCCGGATTGCCGGGCACGGTCCAGAAACGCCAAGCCTGCTTGCCGGTTGCAGCGTCATAGGCCGTGACGAAGCCACGCGCAGCGCCCCATTCCGTGCCACCGTTGCCAATGAGTACCTTGTCGCGGAACACGCGCGGCGCGCCGGAGATGAAGAGTGGTTTGGAGGGTTCAAAAGTCTGTGCCGTCCAGACTTCCTTGCCGGACTTTGCATCCAGTGCGACAAGGCGACCGTCGGGTGTGGCCACATAGACCATGCCCTTCCAGTAGGCGACGCCACGGTTCCAGTCCCACAGGATACGGGCGCGGTCTGCCGCGGTCTCGAACACCTTGGGATCGTGCTCCCACAGGACCTTGCCGGTTTTGGCATCCACGGCACGGGTGCGTGCGTGGCTGCCGTTGAAATACATCACGCCATCGACCACGAGTGGGGTTGCGGTGAGCGAGCGATCTTCCGGCAGCTCCAGCGACCAGGCGACGCCGAGCTTGCCCACGTTGCCGGCATTGACCTGTTCGAGCGGGCTGAAGCGCTGCTCATGATGCGTGCGCCCATAGCCGAGCCAGTTATGACCCTGGGTTTGATCACTCAGTGCCGCATCATCCACCACCGTGGGGGCCGCGGCGTGGGAGGCAATCGGTAGCAGAATGGCGGCGGCCAGTGCGCCACGAATCATCAGTTCTCTCATGCGGACTTGCTCCTCTCGTAGTCCTCGACCCATTGCTTGACCACGTGATACTGGTGCCTGAGCGCCAGTTCGTGATCGTGATAGATGAATTCATTGATAAGGCCCTGATCGAGCGAGGCCTGGATGCGTTCCAGGGTGTTGCAGTCTTCGAGCACCGCATCACGCAGCTCCACCATCGAATTCTCCTGCCCAAAGCGCTGCGCGGCATTGGTGGCCGGGCGCAGATAACCGCGCATCTGCCACACCACCTTGTTGGCCGCCAGAGGCCACATCTGGTGGGTGAAATACATGCCGCTACCCATCACGATGATCCAGTTGGGGAAGAACGCCGTCACATCGATGGACCAGTTGGGAGCGCGGGTCTCATTGAGCCCCTTAGGTAGCACCGAGTGCTCGTCCACCACCCCGCTGGTGACCGAAGGGCCCGGCGCGTGCTGGAACGCGAGCCCCTGCACGGGGTTTGGCGTGTAGTTCATGTTGCCCCACACGGATTGCGTGCGATGAGGGCCCTTGAGGCGAATGTCGATCAGCCGTCCGTGAGGATTGTCCGGGCCGGCCAAAGTGTCCTTGATCGAATGCCTGTGCAGCACCGGCACGTGGTAGGTCTCGCAGAAGGAGTCCACCATGCATTTCCAGTTGGTGTTGATCACGCCTTCGTATTCGAAGATGGCGGTGCCCCGATGGAAGGCATAGCCCTCGAGATCCGCCCCATGCTCCCCCATGAACTCCTTGAGGGTCTGATGCGGCTTCGGGTTGAGGTTGATGAAGACAAAGCCTTCCCAGATGTCGAGTGGCAGTTGGGTGAGGCCCAGCTTCTTCTTGTCGAGTTCGTGAAAGCCTTTCTCGTCGGGCACGGCCGCGAGCTTGCCATCAAGCCCATAGGTCCAGCCATGGAAAGGGCAGGTGAAGCCGAGGCAATGCCCGGCCTCGCGCAGCTCCACATGATTGCCCCGGTGCCTGCAGACATTGTGGAAGGCGCGGAGCTCGCCATCCTTGCCGCGTACCACCAGCACGGAGAGATCAAAGGTCGGCAGCCTCTTCAGAAAAAAGTCACCCGGTGATTTCGCCTGCTCCACGCGGCCCATGCACAACCACGCACGCTTGAAGATGGCCTCCAGCTCGCGTGCATACCAGACCGGATCCCAGTAAGGCCGGGCAGGCACAGGCCCCGTGCCGAGCTCCGGATGCTTCAGCGTGAGATTCGCGGGGGTGACTTCGGGTGACTTCAAAACTCGCTCGTTCATGCGGCAACTCCCTGCGCCTCGTTGTCGGGAAGGGTGACGACCAGCGGGAAGCGTCGCGCGTCGAAGGCATCCGGGTAGGCACCGGTGCCATACCATTCAATCGCCGGTCCCATCTCGGCCAAGGAAAGCATCAGCTTGAGCAGCGCTTCCTCCGGTGGCTTGAGCGCGCCCAGCTGTCTCTCGGCGAGGTAGGCGAGGGCCTCTGACGCACAGGGCAGCATGCGGTCATAGAAAGCCCTGATCTCTGCGACCGGTGTGGTGAGACGTTTTTCCAGGCGCGCGGTGGAATCTGCAAGCGCCCAACCCTCAACCAGATCCGAGAGCCTGGAAAAGGCGGGTGGCAGCAGCGCGGATGTCTTGCGTGCAGTCATGGCGAATCCTCCCTTCAGCCTGCATCCTAACCCGCAGACCACGGGTCGCAAGCCTCCCGCCGTGCCTTGTTGCATGCTGCAGCGCGCACATCCCGGAATGCTTTCCCTATAATCGCCGCCTGAATTCCAGCAGGCAGCACGCATGACCATCGTCACCCGATTCCCGCCCAGCCCGACCGGCTATCTGCATATAGGCGGCGCCCGCACGGCGCTTTTCAACTGGCTTTATGCGCGGCGCCATGGCGGGAGGTTCGTGTTCCGCATCGAGGATACCGATCGCGAACGGTCCACCCAGGAAGCGGTGGATGCCATTTTCGAAGGCATGGCATGGCTGGGACTGGACTGGGATGATGGCCCGTATTACCAGACCAAGCGTTTTGATCGTTACCACGAGGCCATTCGTCAGCTGCTGGACACAGGCAAGGCCTATCACTGCTATTGCAGCCGCGAGCGCCTCGAGGATCTGCGCAACCGCCAGATGGCCGCCAAGGAAAAACCCCGCTACGACGGTCACTGTCGCGACATGGCCGGCCCCGCACCGGCGGAGGTGCAGCCGGTGGTGCGTTTTCGTACTCCGCAAGGCGGGCAGCTGGTGGTGGCGGACCGCGTGCACGGTGACGTGGTGTTCAGCAACGACGAGCTGGACGATCTCATCATCGCGCGCTCGGATGGTTCCCCCACGTATCACCTCACCGTGGTGGTGGATGACATCGACATGGGCATCACGCATGTCATCCGTGGCGATGATCATCTCAACAACACGCCCCGACAGATTCACATTCTGGAAGGACTGGGCGCCCAGCGTCCCGTATATGCGCATGTGCCGATGATCAATGGCCCGGATGGCAAGAAGCTGTCCAAACGCCATGGCGCGGTGAGCGTGACGCAGTACCGCGATGAAGGTTTTCTACCCGAGGCACTGTTGAACTATCTGGCGAGGCTGGGCTGGTCCCATGGGGATGAGGAAATCTTCACCCTGGACGAACTGGTGCAGAAGTTCGATGTGGACGCCATCAACAAGTCTGCCGCGAGCTTCAATCGCGACAAGCTCCTCTGGGTAAACCAGCAATACCTGCAGAGTGTGAGCACCGCGCGCCTCGTCGAGGCGACGGCGCCGTTTTTCTCAGCCGAGAAACTCGACCCGGCCGAAGGGCCCGATATGCATGCCCTGCTGGATGCGCAGCGCACGCGCGCGCGCACACTGCTGGAGATGGTGGACAAGAGCCGACCCTTTTTCGGGCGTCTGGCGGTGATGGACGAGGAGGCGGCCCGCAAGCATCTCGGGCCCGAGGCACGGCCTGTGCTCGTTGCGCTGATCGAGGCCCTGCGCGTGCTCGGCGACTGGAACAAGACTGCCCTGCATGGCGTGGTGGAGGCGGTGGCCGCGGGGACCGGGCTCAAGCTCGGCCAGGTGGCCCAGCCGCTCCGTGTGGCGGTGACTGGCGGCACGGCCTCGCCGGCCATCGATGTGACCCTTGAGCTCCTGGGGCGGGACCGCACCTTGGCCCGGCTGGAGGCCGCGCTGGCCTGAACAGGGGCCAGGAGAACGGTGAAAAGCGGCCCTTTTGGGGGACTTGGGCTCGGGGCTTTCTGGCTTGACACTCCCGGGGGCCTCGCGTAACTTCGCGCCTCTCTTTTTGCAGGCCAGCGACGTAAAAAGAGCGACCTGAAATCTGGGGCTATAGCTCAGCTGGGAGAGCGCTTGCATGGCATGCAAGAGGTCGTCGGTTCGATCCCGACTAGCTCCACCAGTTTCAAAGCGGTTCTGTGCATACTGACCCGCGACTCAAAGGTTGTCCGTCCCCATCGTCTAGAGGCCTAGGACATCGCCCTTTCACGGCGGTAACGGGGGTTCGAATCCCCCTGGGGACGCCACTCATGGAAAAACCGGCCAATGGCCGGTTTTTTTTATGGGCGTGTTTCCAGGTCGCGAATCAATCCCCCCGGGGACGCCATTACAGAGTCGCGAGGACCAGCACGCTGCGCAAGGCAGGGTGTCAGTGCCGAGGCCGTCCGATTGACCGCACGGTCGACCCCGACGCGCCGAAAGTATGCAATCCGTTCTCGCAACTCCAGCGGATGACACTCCTCGTCAGGCCGTTTCCGCAAGCTGGCTCGTCACGAATCCCGGATAGCCCTTGCGGATGAGATCGGCGGCTTCCTCGCGGAACTGTCTCACCCCACCAAAGTAGAAAACGAGCGTGCGCTTCTTGCCCGGGATGTTGGCGCCGAAGATCCACGAATCCACCTGCGAGAACAGGGAACCGGCGGCAAGCTCGTCACAGTGATTGACCCAGGCCGCCTCTGCCTCCTTGGAAATCTCGATGGAGGCAAGGCCCTCTTTGGTCGCCTTGGCGACGAGGTCGGCCATCATCTCCACCTGCATTTCGATAGCGGGTGGCAAATTGCTGAAAGGCCCATGGGGCCCAAGCACCATGAACATGTTCGGAAAACCGGCTGTCATGGTGCCCATGTACCCGGTGGCGCCTTCCTGCCAGTGCTCAGCCATGGTCTGCCCACCGCGGCCCCGCAGGTCCATCACCTTGTAGTTGCCGTCCACCGCATCGAAACCGGTGGCGAAGATAATCATGTCAAGTTCGTGCACCACGCCGTCTGCGGTTCGAATGCCATTCGGTACGATGGCTTCGATGGGCGTTGCCTTGCAATCCACCAGCGTAACGTTGTCCCGGTTGAATATTTCGTAGTAGCCGCTGTCACACAGCGGGCGCCGGGCGTAGAGATCGGTCGGGGTGAGTTTGCGCGCGGTTTCCGGGTCTTTGACGGTCTGTGCAATCTTGCGCCGGATAAAGCTGGCGGCTTCCTCATTGGCGGCCGCGTCGACTGCAATGTCGTTGAAGGTCCCGAACATGTAATTGAAGCCACCTCCCTGTTGCCAGGCTTTCTCATAGATGGCTTCGCGCTCTTCCGCCGACACGCTGAAAGTCGATATCTTGCTTTCGGTGAAGGCAAAGCCGGTCATCGAGCTGAATACATGCTCCCAGATGCTGTCGTAGTTCTTCTTGATCTCGGCCACCCG
>Ga0315909_10003074_pt1 | contig 20647 bp, 29 predicted proteins | sample LakEriMetagenome_11_FD_203527 | JGI IMG/M metagenome (GOLD analysis project Ga0315909, IMG submission 203527) | Freshwater fungal communities from buoy surface, Lake Erie, Ohio, United States - Buoy 2 MA125 | ecosystem: Environmental > Aquatic > Freshwater > Lake | place: USA: Lake Erie, Ohio... | reverse complement strand
CTGGCCCGTGAGTCCAACCGCACACCGTTCACGGCAAAATACAACGCAGGCATCACACACCCATTGCAGGAGGCCAACGACTACGAGCGTCTGGTCAAGGAGTACGGCTACGAGGGCATGATTAACCCGAACGCCAGCAAACCGATGGGCATCATGTTCAAACCAACCCCAGTACAGCCCCGCAAACGTGGTGGGTTGACACAACTTAAGGCGAGATAAGCATGGCAACAGAATTCCCAATTAACCCAGAAGACGACCGCTACATTGAGGGTATCCGCATGACTGACGAGGGTGGTGCGGAGGTGGATATGCTCCCCGGGGAGGAACCCGATGTTGAGGAGTTGCCTGACGGCTCTGCCATCGTCAAACTGGAGGACTTCAAAGGCCCAGCCGAGGACGAAGACTTCTACGCCAATTTGGCTGAAGAGGTGGTCAGTATTAGCGAACTGGAGGCGATGGCAACCCGCTACCTTGACCTGATTGAGAACGACCGCCAAGCACGCAAGAAGCGCGACAAGCAGTACGAAGAGGGTCTGCGCCGCACTGGCATGGGTGATGACGCCCCGGGTGGCGCTCAGTTCATGGGCGCATCCAAGGTGGTTCACCCCATGATGGCTGAAGCCTGCGTGGACTTTGCCTCCCGCGCCATCAAAGAGATGTTCCCACCTGATGGCCCAGCCAAGACCAAGATTCTGGGCGACGTCACTGACGAGAAGACCGAAGTCGCAGAGCGCAAGCGCGACTACATGAACTGGCAGTTGACCGAGCAAATTGAAGAATTCAGGGACGAGCAGGAGCAAATGCTGACCCAGTTGCCGTTGGGTGGTTCACAGTTTATGAAGCTGTGGTACGACGACAAGAAGCGCCGACCTTGCGCTGAATTCGTTGCCATTGACAACATCCTGCTCCCCTTCGCCTCCGCCAACTTCTACACCTCGCAACGGGTGACCGAACAGCAGGACATCAGCGAGTGGGAGTTTGAGCAACGCATCAACCGTGGCCTGTACCGCGACGTCAAGTTCATCCGCACCACCACCGAGCCAGAGCAGACTGCCGCCGAGAAGGCCAACGCCAAGATTGAGGGCAAGCAGTTCCAAGACGGTGAAGACGGTTTGCGCCGCGTGTACCACATCTACACTTGGCTTGACCTCGACGACGACGAGCGCACCAAGGGTGACACCGCGCCCTACATCCTGATGATTGACGAACTCGACCGCAAGGTGCTGGGCTTGTACCGCAACTGGGAAGAGGGCGACGAAACCCTGACCAAGCTGGACTGGATTGTGGAGTTCAAATTCATCCCTTGGCGAGGCGCATACGCCATCGGGCTACCTCACCTCATTGGCGGCCTCTCCGCCGCCGCTACGGGGTCATTGCGTGCCTTGCTGGACACTGCGCACGTCAACAACTCCCTGACCATGCTGAAGTTGAAGGGCGCGAAGGTCTCAGGACAGTCCGACCAGATTGAAATTACGCAGGTGACCGAAATTGAGGGCGGCATCGGTGTGGACGACATTCGCAAGATTGCCATGCCTATGCCCTTCAACCCACCATCCCCAGTGCTGTACCAGTTGCTGGGCTGGCTGACGACCGAAGCCAAGGGCGTGGTGACCACCGCCGAAGAGAAGATTGCTGACGCCAGCGCCAATATGCCCGTGGGTACAACTCAGGCGCTGATTGAACAGGGCGCTGTGGTGTTCTCCTCCATCCACGCACGCTTGCACGACGCCCAGCGCCGTGTCTTGCACATCTTGGGCCGCATCAACCGCTGGCACTTGGACGAGCAACGCAAGGGCGACATCGTTGCCGAGTTGCCAATCAAGCGCGAGGACTTCCGCCGCAACAGCGACGTGGTTCCAGTGTCTGACCCCCACATCTTCAGCGAGACCCAGCGTGTCGCCCAGATGCAGTCGGTCATGCAGTTGTCTGCGCAGTTCCCAGCCATCTTTGACCAGCGTGCGGTGGTGAGCCGTATGCTCAAGCAACTGAAAATCCCGAACGTCAACGAACTGATGCCAAACACTGGCAAGCCAGCAGAGTTGAACGCGGCAGACGAGAACAGCGCAATGGCATTGGGACGCCCAGCATTCGCTTATCCGCGTCAAGACCACCTTGCGCACATCCAGACCCACCTCACGTTCGCTCTCGACCCGACGTTGGGTTCAAACCGCCTCATCGCGCCCAAGTTCATCCCGCAGGCACTGGAACACATCAAGCAACACATGATGCTCTGGTACACCCAGCAGGTGCAGGGCTACGTTTTGGCGGCAGGGGGCGACAAGATGGGCAAGTACGAAGAGAGCAAGATTGCCAAGGAAATCGACCGCGCCATTGCTGTGGCCTCCGACCACGTCAGTTTGGACTCCGCACAGGTGTTCCAAGGCGTCATGCCAGCGCTGGAACAGTTGGGCCAACTCATGCAACAGTTCAAGCCACCAGCACCTCCAATGGAAGGCGAGGCTCAGGCTGTGTTGCAGGCGTCTATGGCAGAGACTCAGCGCCGTACCGCCGCAGACCAAGCCAAGCTGGCGCTCGATACCCAGAAGTTCCAAGCAAATCAGGCAGACAAGGCGCAGGACAGGGACGCCAAGATTGCCATGAACGCCGAAAACAACTTGACGCAAGAGCGCATCAAGACCGCAGAGTTGACCGTAGACGAGGTCAAACTGCGCAAGGAGCAGGAAGAAACTGCAATTCAACTCAACCAAGCAACACAACGCAACTTAGGAGAATGAAATGGACAAAGAAGTCAAAGAAATGCAATCTGAACAAGTCCGCCAGAAGGCCCGCATGGGTGCTGGCGCTTGGGTAACAGGCGAATCAATGAAAGAGCAATCAAAAGCGACCATGCCAGAGGCTAACAGCGACCACGGGAATTTCTCCCAACCCAAGGGCGTGGACAAGTCCAACGCATGAAGTTAATTTCCGACTTTATCGGCGCTGTAAAAGCGCGTCAGGCAGAGATTGCACAGGGGTTGGCGCATGGAAATGCGTCCGACTTCAATGCATACCAACGCCTAGTCGGAGAAAACCTCGGACTTGAACAGTCCCTTGAGATTCTTAACCACCTTTTGAAAGAAGATGAAGATGACCGATAGCACGGTAGCGGGTAATGCCGCTGATTTAGAGGAAGCATTTCCTCTTGTAGACCCCGGTGCGATTCCCCTTGGTGCGCGTGTACTCGTGCAGTTGCGCAAAGCCAAGAAACGAATGACTCAATCTGGGATTATTTTGCCTGAAGAGACTCGCGACACTGAACGGGCGCAAAACCCCGTCGCAAAAGTGATTGCATTTGGCCCGTTGGCGTTTAAAAAGCGCGACACGATGGAGCCTTGGGTCGAAGGTATCTGGTGCGACGTGGGAGATTTCCTGCGAGTACCAAAATGGACTGGTGACCGCTGGATGGTTCCACACGGTGAAGACGACAGTGTCGAATTCATGGTGCTGAATGACCACGAGGTGATTGCCAAGATTACAGGTAATCCACTTGAAGTGAGGGCATTCGTATGAGTACAGACAATCAAGCTGTAGAACAAGAAGTTATCGTCATTCAGGAAGAAAAAGACGGCTCGGCAACCATCGAATTGCCAAATAGCATCCCCTCTCCTGAAGCCCAGCACGATGACGACTCCGATGAGGCCGATGAACGCGCCCGCCAGAAGGAAATGGTGGTCGGTGGGGCTGTAGATGAGGACGCAGAGGCTCTTCGTGAGCAGAAGCGCCTCAAGCGCCAGCGTCGCAAGGAGTATCACAAGCAGGTTTCGACCGAAAAAGACGTCAAATTGACCCTTTTGGAGCGTCAGAACCAGCAATTGCTCGAACGCCTCTCTGTTTTGGAGCGCAAGTCCCACGGAAGTGACCTTGCACGCCTTGACAAGGCCATCGAAGACCAAGACAACCGCATTTTGTTCGCAAAACAGAAAATTGCTGAGGCCACACGCAATGGCAACGGCGAATTGCTGACTTCTGCGCAGGAAATGTGGTTTGAAGCACGCCGACAGGCAGAGGCTTTGGCAAACCTGAAGAAACGCGCTGTTGCACCACAGAATCAGCGCACGATTCAGGCTCCAGACCCTCAACTCCAACGCCATGCCAGCAACTGGATGGCAAACAACCCGTGGTACGACCCCAATGGCAAAGACCCTGACTCACGTCGCGCTCTGAACGAGGACGCAATCCTTGCAGAAGAGGGCTACGACCCCAAAACTTCCGAGTATTGGGAAGAACTTGACAGGCGCTTGCAAAGAGTAGTACCTCACCGTTATACTGAAGATGCAGACGAGAAGCCACGCTCTAGACCGCGAAGTGCAGTGACGAGTTCAGGCCGCGAATTTGCATCGAATAATGGCAGAGGTAATTCATTTACCTTGTCACCAGAACAGGTGAGGGCTATGAAAGATGCAGGTATGTGGGATGACGCTGAGAAACGAGCGAAGATGATTCGACGCTACGCCTTAGAAGCACGCAACAATAACGGTTAAGGAGTAATAAAATGGATTCACGTTTAAAGAAAAATTTATCTGCTGGAGACCGCGAAAATCGCGGCAGTCGCGACACGATTCGCGAGGCTCCAGAAGACAAAATGGTCTCGTCAGATGAGCGTCGCAAGATGTGGAAAGACGAATGGACACAAAGTGCATTGCCCGCTGTTCCTGATATGAAGGGATGGCACGTTTGCTGGTTATCGACAACTAACAGTTACGACAGCATAGATAAACGGATTCGACTAGGGTACGTTCCCGTGAAAGCGGATGAGATACCAGAGATGCGAAATAACCGTGTAAAAGCTGGAGAGCATGAAGGTTATATCTCGTGCAATGAGATGCTTCTGTACAAAATCCCAATGGATATGTACCAAGAGGTGATGGCTCATTTCCACCATGATGCACCGCTTGAAGAGGCGAACAAAATCAAACTTCAAGCAGAGCAAAATGTGGGGCGCGATAGTCGGGGCAGAAGCCTCGGTCAGATTGAAGGCGAAGGGCTTAATGACATTGACAAACCAATTCCTGCTCCGCATTTTGCTGGGTAGGTTGTTTAACGATACAAAGGAGTAAGACTATGTCTTCAACCAATGCACCGTTCGGTATGCGTCCTTCTTTCCACCCTTCGGGTCTGGACAGAGCAGTCGCGCTTGCTGACGGTATCGCTTCTGGCTACGCCTCTAACATCCTCAAAGGCCAGCCTGTAAAACTCGACACCTCTGGTGTTATCCAAGCCGCCGCCGCTGGTGATGCATTCCTCGGAGCCTTTGCTGGCTTTGAATGGACTGACACTACTGGTCGTCGTCGCGTGAGCAACTATTTCCCTGCGAATACTGCTTACACAACTGGCTCTGCCATTGCTTACTACTACCAAGACCCCGCAATCGTTTATGACATTCAAGCCGATGGCTCGTTGGCACAAACGACTCTGGGCGCTCAGTCGGACTTTAGCAATATTACGGCAGGCTCCTCCACCACTGGTCTTTCACAATGCACTATCAGCGCCTCGGTTGTTTCCGCTGGTTCTTCTGCACAGTTGAAGATTATTGGTTTGACCCCCGGCGTGGACAACGCTTGGGGAGATGCATACACAGTTGTGCAAGTACAAGTTAACGAGTCGCAGTTCAATGCGTCCGTAAACGCCATCTAAAGGAGACTAGAAAATGGCCGCTCCAATGCGCAGTACGGACTTCCGTTCCATCGTTGAGCCAATCCTCAACGAATGTTTTGACGGTGTCTATGACCAACGTACCGATGAATGGTCACGAGTTTTCCGTGAGCAAGAAGGTATCCCTCGTAACTACCACGAAGAACCCGTCCTATACGGTTTCGGTGCGGCTCCACAGTTGCCTGACGGCACTCCTGTGTCGTACCAACAAGGTGGTGTTCTGTTCTTGCAACGCTATGTGTACAACGTGTTTGGCTTGGCCTTCGCGTTGACCAAAGTGTTGGTCGAGGACGGTGACCACATCCGTATCGGTCAGGTTTACGCTCGTCACTTGGCTCAGTCTTTGATTGAGACCAAAGAGACTTTGGCGGCAAACGTGTTGAACCGCGCTTTCAACAGCGCGTACCCCGGTGGTGATGGCGTTCAATTGAACTCCGCAAGCCACCCAATCGTTAACGGCACAGCTTCTAACTTGCTGACTACCGCCGCGAACTTGAGCCAGACATCTCTCGAACAGATGCTGATTCAAATCCGCCAAGCAGTGGACAACAACGGTAAGAAGATTCGTTTGGTTCCACGTCAACTGGTGGTTGCACCGGGCAACGTGTTCCAAGCTGAAGTGCTGTTGAAGTCTGTTCTTCGTTCAGGCACAGGCAACAACGACGTCAACCCAATCAAGTCTATTGGCTTGCTTGACGAAGGCGCGGCTGTTCTGTCTCGTTTGACTTCATCTACCGCATGGTGGGTGCAGACTGACGCTCCAGAAGGCATGAAGTTGTTGATGCGTCGTAAGTTGGAAAAGACAATGGAAGGCGACTTTGAAACTGACTCTATGCGCTACAAGGCGACAGAGCGTTACCAAGTTGGCTTTACCGACTGGCGTGCCATGTACGGTACTCCCGGCGTCTAAACCAATTGAGGGGGGCTTCGGCTCCCCTCGCTACAGGAGAAATCTATGGCTACAAACAACGCAGTAACGAACATTGCTGGTGTGTTGTCGGCTATCACCACGACTATTGCTTTCAGCAATACGTCTGCGGTGAGCATCGGCACTCTGCCTGCAAATGCGCAAATCATCGACATCAACATCGACACGACTACCGCATTCAACGCTGGGACTACCAACACCGTTACGGTGGGTAAGACTGGCTCTGCCGCCGCCTTCGTCACCGCAACTGACGTAGGCACAGCAGGACGCGAGAGCGTCGCAACCACAGGCGTGTACAGCGCTTGGGCCACTGTAGGTACGAGCGACATTGACGCAACTGTCACTTTTGCTCAGACTGGTACAGCGGCTACGGCTGGTGCGGCTCGTGTGACTATTGTCTACAAAACTTTCGCTTAAAGGGGAAAGACAATGGGACAATTTAAACCAATGGTCAAGATGATGACCACGGAGCCAACCGTTGAGTTAAAACTCAAAAAAGGCGGTCATGTCAACATGAAAAAAGGTGGCAAGGCTGAGAGCGGTCACAAGAAAATGGCTATGGGCGGAGGCGCTATGGACGCTCTCGCTGGTACGCCTGCTCTGATTGGTCGTCCCGCAGTCAACGCGCCTGTTCGCGCCCCCGGCAAACCCTCGATGGCCTCACGTCGCAAGGCGATGATGGCTAAGAAGCCTGCCGCTCCTATGGCTATGCCTGCAATGAAAAAAGGCGGCAAGGCTGAAGAAGGCGAGTCCAAGGGTATGCACAAGGCTGAGATGTCGAAGATGAAGGGTCTTGAAAAAGAACTGAAGTCTCACGAGTCCAAGCCTGCCAGCAAGGGCCATAAAGGTCTGAAGACTGGTGGCGTTGCTCTGGGCAACGCTGGTGGCTACAAGAAGGGCGGAGACGTCAAGAAGTACGCCAAGGGTGGTGTTGCTGGTAACGGCATCATCAACACCGAAGGTCAAGGTGGCAAGTATCGCAATACCGATATGCACACGGCTGAATACACTGGCAAAACCAGTGGCAAAACAGGCGACGTGAAGATGGGTAACGGCGGTGGCTACAAGACTGGTGGTGTCGCGCTCGGTAACGCTGGAGGCTTTAAAGCTGGGGGTAAAACCTCAAAAAAAGCCTACGCGGCGGGGGGTACTGTTGACACAGGTCGTCCCGTCGCGATGCCCCAAGGCCGTAAAAAGCCGTCTGCACCTGTCTCCATCAGCGAGTTGTCTGGCACTTTCAAAAAAGGTGGCAAGGTAACTCCCGCTGAAGGTCGCTTGATGAAGAACTTTGCGGCTGAGAACAAGACTGCGATGAAGCAGGCAAAGGCTCAGTCCAATGAGGTCTACAGCAAGTACGGCAAGATGAAGATGGCTGGTGGTGGTGCAACCTCTGACAAAGAGATGGATATGTCGAAAGGCGCGTATGACGCTCACTATGCCCGTGAAAAGGCAGAGAACGAGGCAGACCGCAAGATGGTGACAGATGCCCTGATGTTCTTGCCACGCCAAGCTAAGAAGGCTTTCAACAGCCTTACTGGTCAAGGCGCGGTAACGACTACAGAGCGCGAGGTCAGCAAGACTGTTTCTCCTCCTCCTGCAAAAAAGCGGAGCGGCGGTAGGGCTTGTTAAAAATTGGTAGGGGCTTCGGCCCCTACTTCTAATTGGGGATAGGACATGAAGGTACAAACCGTATCAAAAACGGGCGCTGGCTCCACAAATGCTGTGGTGATAAACACAAACGTGACGCCTGTAAATATTGGCTTTGCGGTAGTTGTGACTGGCACTGTCAACTACTCTGTGCAGTACAGCTACGATGACCCGTCGGCTGGTTTTACAACTTGGTTCGACGATGCAACCATCACCAGCAAAACTGGCAACGAAGATGGTTCAATCAATTTTCCAATCACTGGCTTGAAGGTTCTGGTTAACTCTGGTGCTGGCTCAGTGACAATGAATGTTGTTCAAGCTGGTATTGCGTAATGACAACAGTTATTTCGTCAATCACGCGACAAGGCACTTTTGAGCCTTTTGGCCTTCAAGTTGCACGCAATCAAATACAGGGTCACTCTGATGTCATTGTCTTTGGCTACAACCCAGACCTTGACACCACAGAGGAATCCATTTGGCCCAATGGCGGAACAGTTCCCCATCCAACAACGGCCTCAGTTTTAAAAATCAGTTCGACCAGTGCAAGCGACACTGCCGCAGGAACTGGCGCTCGAACCGTGTTCATCTCTGGCGTGGATGGCAGTTTTAACACTGTCAGTGAGACCGTTATTTTGAACGGTCAGACTGAAGTCAACACAGTTAATTTGTATCTTTACGTCAACGAGTTTTACACCGTAACGGTAGGCTCTGGTGGCGCAAACGCTGGGGACATCAACGCAGGCACAGGAACCGTCACTACTGGCGTTCCTGCGGTGCTGTATGACATGATTGCCACTGGCTTTAACCAGCGCACCACGGCGCACTATTGCGTGCCTGCTGGGTTCACTGGGTACGTCATTAAGGGCGTAATCACTTCTGGTCAAGCCACAGGCTCTACCGCTGTGACTTCGTTTTTAAAGCAACATGGCGCAGACAACATTTTGCGTGTTGGCGCAGTGTCTGCCATCAACAATGGCTCAGTTGCGTATGACTTTGACCCGCCTTACGTTGTGCCTGAAAAGAATTGCATCGGCGCGTCTGCAATCGGTGCGTCAAACAACAACATCGTGAGTGCGTTCTTCAACATTATTTTGATTAAAACTGGGCCTTGATATGCCAAGCAAACCAAATGGCTTGTATGCCAACATCAACGCAAAGAAAAAACGGATAGCCGAGGGTTCTGGCGAAAAGATGCGCAAAGTTGGTAGCAAAGGTGCGCCAACAAAGCAAGATTTCGTTGAGTCAGCAAAGACTGCCAAGATGAAAGATGGCGGCTCGTCTAAGAAAACTTGTTGGTAAGCCATGCCAAGCAAATCATCTTCCCAGCACAAATTGATGGAAGCGGTTGCGCACAACCCTTCTTTTGCCAAAAAAGTTGGCATCCCTCAAAAAGTTGGTAAAGAATTTTCCAAGGCTGATGAGGGTAAAAAATTTAAAGAAGGTGGGCCAAACCTTTCTGTTGGACGTGGCGAAAAATTGCCAACAAAACAAGGCGCAGGTCTTACACAAAAAGGTCGCGAGAAGTACAATCGAGAGACTGGTTCAAACCTAAAAGCACCCCAGCCACAGGGAGGCGCACGCAAGGACTCCTTCTGCGCTCGAATGAGTGGTATGGCTGGGCCGATGAAAGACGAACAAGGCAAGCCTACGCGAAAAGCGGCGGCGCTTGCACGATGGAAGTGTTGATATGGCGTACTCTGACACCTACGGACAAACGGTCAATGTACAGACCTTGATTGACCACGGCGCTCGTCGGTGCGGGAAACTGGCGGAAGAACTGACCTCCGAGCAGGTTCTGTCTGCACGCCAATCGCTTGGCTTCTTGCTGTCCAACCTCATCAACCGTGGCATTCAATACTGGTGCATCAGCAAAGAGGTCATTGGCCTCACCCCTGACAAATACCGCTACACCCTGCCTGACGGGGCTGTAGACACGCTCAACGTGCTGTATCGCACCATGACGCGCCCAGACGGCGCTTACACCTCCTCTGCTGGTGGTGTGGTGGCGAACCTGTACGACAACAACATTGACACCTACACCCAGCAAACTTCGGCAAACGGCAACTTTACAATCAATTACGGCACGAACAACCCCATCTATGCGGGTTCTATCGGGTTTTTGCCATACATCGCTGGTGGTGGGTCAGCCACATGGAATATTTCGCTCCAATACTCGTCTGATGGCTCTACTTGGGTCACGCTGGACGACCTCGGAGCCGTTGCGGTGACGGATAACACATGGGTGTGGACTGACATTGACCCGGGGCAAAACGTCCCCTACTACCGCATCGTGGCCTCTGGTGGCACTACTTTGGCCTTGCGCGAGTGGTATGTGGGCAATAACAGCACCGAAGTGATGATGTCTCGCCTGAACCGCGACGACTACACCAACCTGCCCAACAAGAACTTCACGGCGAACCAGCCTTACCAGTTTTGGTTTGACCGCACCATCCCTAACCCCACGATTTACCTGTGGCCCACACCAAGCAATGCCTTCGTGCAGATGACTGTGTGGTACTCCACCCAAATCATGGATGTGGGTGCTTTGACCAACGAATTGCAGATTCCGCAACGCTGGTACGAGGCGATTGTTTTCATGCTGGCTCACCGTATGAGCCTCGAACTCCCGCAAGTACCAATGGACAGGGTCGGCTATCTGGAGAAGATGGCTGAGAAGTACCTGTACGAAGCAGAGCAAGAAGAGCGCGACAAGTCACCGATTTACTTCGCCCCCAACATTTCCGTCTACACGAGGTAATAGATGCCAATTTTCTTGGACACAACTGGTCTCGCTTCGGTTGCCATCGCTGTATGCGATAGATGCAAGATGAAGAAGCCGTATGTGGACTTGAGACCTGACGGCAACTCGCCCGGCCTCCGCGTGTGCGGTGACGGCTGTTGGGACACCCTTGACCCTTACCGCTTGGCGGCACGCAAAACCGAACGCATCAACCTTCGCTTTGCCCGTCCTGATGTAAGCGTAGCGGCAAACGACAATTACCTTATGACTGGCAGTCAATCAATGGATGGCTCAAGCCAGTTCTTGATTTCGACTGAGCAGAACACCCAGACCCCAACAGGCACTGGCAATAAGGACACGATTGCACCGAACCCGCCAGATAACACGAGTACATAATGTCAGCACAAGTCGCCATTACCCAACTCCCCGCCGCTGGTGCTATTACAGGCACTGAAGCGGTTCCTATTGTTCAAAATGGGGTCACCGTCCAAACGACGACTGGCGCGATTGCGGCTTCGCCTTCGCAGACATACCAGTACCTGACGCTCATCCAGACACCTCAACTGCCCAACAGTCGCTACATTGGCGTGACCAATGGCTTGACCTCGACCGACGGCGGTGCGCAGGGTCTCTTCAACATCAGCACCACGGGCGCTTTGCTGTCCTTGGTGAACTCTGCCGCAGGCATTCAGGTCAAGACCGACTCCACCACCTTGGTGAACCGCTCCATCGCTGTCACAGGCGCTGGACTGGGCATCACCAACGGTGACGGCATCGCAGGCAACCCAACCGTGGCTTTGGCTGGTCAGGTGCTGTCCTTGGCGAACTTGTACGGCAATGGCTTGGTGACGGTCAACACGAGCGGCATCATCAACTCGACTTCTATCGTTGGCACTGCGAATCAAATCACGCTGACCAACGGCAACGCGGTGAGCGGCTCCCCGACTGTTGGCTTGGCTGACAACGCGGTGTTGCCCGGCACTGCCTCCATGACTGTGCCAATCGGAACATCAGCCCAACAGCCCCTTGGCTCTAATGGTCAGTTCCGCTTCAACAGCACCACCGAGACCTTTGACGGCTATGCCGCAGGCTCTTGGCGTCAATTTGCCCTGTCTGGTGGCGTAACGACCTTCAGCGGCGGCTCGACAGGCTTGACCCCATCCACCCCCACCAGCGGCGCTATAACGCTTGGTGGCATCCTTGAGGTGGCAAATGGCGGCACTGGCGTCGGAACGCTGACTGGCTACGTCTACGGCAACGGCACGAGCGCAATGACCGCCTCGACCACCATCCCGTTCTCGGTCATCACTGGAACCGTTTCGGTTACGAATCCTTTGACAATCGGTACTGGTTTGACTGGTGGCTCCTACGACGGCGCGACCGCTGTCACCATCGCCATCGACTCAACTGTCGCCACCCTTACAGGTACGCAGACACTGACAAACAAGTCGATGAGCGGTGCAACCAACACCTTCACCAGCATCCCGAACAACGCTTTGGTCAACAGCACCATCTCTGGCGTGGCGCTGGGTTCAAACCTCAACGCCCTGACCATTGGTACAGGTCTGTCAGGCACGTCCTACAACGGCTCTGGCGCGGTGACGATTGCCATTGACTCCAGCGTAGTGACCCTGACTGGCACGCAAACGCTGACCAACAAAACAATTGACGGCGCGTCGAACACGCTGACCAACATTGCAAACGCATCGCTGACCAACTCGTCAGTGACTGTTGGCACAACCAATATTGCGCTGGGCGGGACAAGTCTGACGCTTGGCGGGCTGACTTCGGTCGCTGTGACGCAAGACCCAACAACCGCCTTGCAGTTGGCGACCAAGCAGTATGTGGACGCGCTGGCGGCTTCTGGCATTCACTACCACGACCCTGTGTATGTCGAGTCGCCAAACACTGCGGGCAACCTGAATGCGACGTACAACCAACCCGGGGGTGCTGGCGACGGCGTAGGCGCTACCTTGACCAACGCAGGCACTCAGGTGGCTTTGACCATCGACGGCGTCTTGACGACCGTTGGTATGCGCGTGCTGATTTACAACCAGACCAACCAAGCCGAAAACGGCGTGTACACGGTCACCACCGTGGGCAGTGGCTCTACAAACTGGGTGTTGACTCGCGCAACCGACGCAGACACCTACGCGCCATTCAGCCCCAACTCTTTGGGCCAAGGCGACGCGTTCTTTGTGCAGGCTGGCAACACAGGCGCGGGCGAGACCTACATCTGCAACACTGTTGGCCCAATCGTTTTTGGCACGACCGCCATCACGTTTGCTCAGATTTCGTCCGCACAGATTTACTCTGCTGGCACTGGCCTGACGCTGACCAACACGACCTTCAGCATCACCAACACGGCGGTGACTGCGGCGTCCTATGGTTCTGCGTCCTCTGTGGCAACCTTCACGGTAAATGCTCAAGGCCAATTGACCTTGGCGGCAACGACCGCAATTGCCATCGACGGCAATCAAATCACCTCTGGCACGGTCGGCTCCAGCTACATCAGCGGCTCGTACACGGGCATCACTGGCGTGGGCGTGCTGACCGCAGGCACATGGAACGGCAACACCATTGGCGTGGGCTACGGCGGCACTGGGCTGGCGTCCTACACCACTGGCGATATGTTGTACGCCTCTGGCTCTACAACGCTGGCTACGCTGGCTATTGGCACAGTGGGTCAGGTTCTGACCTCGACTGGCTCTGCTCCGCAGTATGTGGCTCAGTCCACCCTGTCTGTGGGTAGCGCGACAAACGCAACAAACGCAACGAACACCGCTATCACATCGGACGCAACCAACGCGACCAACTACCTCACTTTTGTGAATGCGACTAGCGGTAATCTGGGGCAATTGGTAAACTCATCAATAACTTGCAATCCCTCAACTGGCGCACTGACAAGCGGGATTTCTGGAGGAACTTTCTAAAATGGCGGCAACAAACTACACCCCAATTCAGTTGTACAGAAGTACAACGGCGCTTGCCGTTCCTCTGGCGGCAAACCTTGCGGCAGGCGAACTAGCGCTCAACATCGTTGACGGCAAGCTGTATTACAACGACAGCGGCACGGTCAAGCTGTTGGCGAGTAACGCCGCGACGACCAACGTCAGCACGATTTCGTTTGGTACGACTGGTCTGACTCCATCGACTGCGACTTCGGGCGCGGTAACGGTGGCGGGAACTCTGGTTGTTGGAAACGGCGGTACAGGACTCACCACAATCACCGCAGGGCGCATTTTGTTTGGCGCTGGTACATCAGCCATTGACAACTCTGCAAACCTGACTTTTGTCGCCAATGTGCTTAACTTAAATGGCGCTTTGCTTGCGGCTTCTGACTCGTCCTTCCTTTCGACTGGCGCTCTGACAATCAGCAAGGGTACGACTGCACAGCGTCCTACCGCAGTGAGTGGTATGTTGCGCTTCAACACCACCACGACCGAGTTTGAGGGCTACAACGGCACAACTTGGGCTTCTGTGGGTGGCGCGGCATTGAGCAACGACACTGCGACTTCAAGCAACGTCTATCCGCTGTTTGCCGCCGCAACAACAGGCACAGCCTCAACGATTTACACCAGCAACGCAAAACTGCTGTACAAGCCAAGCACTGGCGAGTTCCAGTCAAGCGAATTGGTGGCAGGCAACGGCTTGTTTGTGAACTCAGCAACCGTGTCTGCGGACTACACAATCCCAGCAGGTTCAAACGCAATTTCCGCTGGCCCAGTAACAGTTAACTCAGGCATCACTGTGACGGTATCGTCAGGTTCTGTCTGGACAGTGGTTTAAGGAGAAAAATATGGCAGTCGTAATCAACGGCACAACTGGTATCACCACACCAGATGTGGACTCGACAGCAGACGGCTCTTTCAATGGAGTGACTGTTGGTAAAGGTGCTGGGAGCGGAGCAACCAACGCCGTCTTGGGCGTGGGGGCAGGCTCCGCCATGACAACTGGCGCAAGAAACACATTTCTTGGCTCATTTTCTGGCACTCAATCTGGCCTTAATCTTACTGCCTCAAACAACAATATTGTGTTGTCAGACGGAAGCGCAAATGTTGCTGTTGCTTACTCACAGTCTGGCTCTGGAAACCAAAATATTGAGCTAAAGGGAAACTTTAATAACGCTTACGCCGTACCAACCATAGTTGCTGGGACTGACGTAAAAGTTGATTGCATTGAGGCAGTCAATAGTTACTCTGGCGGAACTTACGGCTGGTCAATGAAGATTTACTTTACGCTGTACCAAAGCACAGGCTCTTCAAAGGCTTTAAGATTAACTTTTACTCGTACAGATAGCGCGGCTTTGGTAGGTTTTAGGATGCTGTTTAACGGTGAATATCCTTCGGACTCAATTACGCAATACATTGCTCGGATTGCAACCTCTGGTGGTGGCGGCGGTACTTATTCATCAAGCAATTACGTTACGGGAGATTTGGCGGCTGGCTCTTGGACAAACCCCGGCGGTACTGCGGCGTTTTATTGGCAACAAGCAGGAACCCCAATTGCGAATACTGGTGGTGTCCAAGGAATTATTGAAATTCTTTCGCCGCTTGAGAACCTGCAAGCGTTTTCGTCAATGACTATTAGCTACGTTTAAGGAAGAATCATGGGTATGCAAAATCTTACACCTGAGCAACAAGATGAACTTGCGCGTCAGTACGCCGCCAACGAGTACAAGGAAAAGCGCCGCAACGAATATCCATCCATCATTGAATACATTGACGGCGTGGTAAAGGGCGACCAAGCGCAAATTGACGCCTACATCGCCGCGTGCCAAGCGGTCAAAGCCAAATATCCAAAGGGGCAAGCATGAGCAAGGTATCACTAGCTGGTAACGCCAGCGGCACAGGCATCTTCACGATTGCCTCACCGAACAGCAACACTGACCGCACACTGACGTTGCCAGATAACACTGGCACGTTGTTGTCGTCTGGGGGCACAGGCATCGTCACCAACGCAATGCTTGCAACAGGGTCTGTGACTCAAGGCAAGATTGCGGAAATTGTTTCTGGAACTACATCAGGAACCAATGCTGTGCGCATTCCAATTAACACAGCGTATGGTATTTCTATTGTGCGTTTTCGCGCATTTCATAATGCTCCTAGCGGCACTGGTATAGCCGCCATGTACCTCACGATGCAAAACAGCGATACAAGTCTTTTTACCAGCGTTGAGTGGAATAACTATGGCTGGTATCGAGGAACTGGCGGCATTGCCTCAAACACAAGCGGCACTTATGGAAAAATGAACCAAGACACTTATACAGTAGACCCCAACATCTTGTGGGGGGGTGAAATTATTGTCACTCAGGCTAATGGTTTTACACAAAGACCAAACATTACAGGCCAAATATTTTACACATACACAGCCCAAGGGGCCGCGCAAACCTTGGTAAATGGGTCTCACAATTCAAGCAACTTGGTGTACTACATTGGGTTTGATGGGGACACGGCTACTGTTGACCCTGTAATTTATGTTCAATACGAAGTTCTCGGAGTGACCACAACATGATGAATATGACACCAGAACAAAATGCAATGCAAGAGTTGCGTGGCAAACGCGACGAACTTCTTGCTCAAACCGACTGGATGGTCACAAAGTCTCAAGAGACTGGTGTGCCTTTGTCGCAAGCATGGAAAGACTATCGTCAAGCCCTGCGCGACTTGCCAAGCACCGCAACAATTGTTGTGCATCCCAAATATGAAAACCTCGACTGGAGACAAATTCAAATGCCAGTCAAACCAGAGGAGCAAGCATGAGTTACGGAACAGTACAAGCAGAAAAGATGACCACAGAGTCTGGCTACTCGCTGGGCGCTGGCAATGCGTCGTCGTTCAAAAATCGGCTCATAAACGGGGCGATGACAATCGACCAGAGGAATGCGGGGGCTAGTGTTACTCAGAATGCAACAGGAATTTATACACTAGATAGATGGAGCGCTTATGGACTTATAACCTCTAAATTTACAGTTCAACAAAATGCTGGTTCGGTAACCCCACCAGTTGGTTTTAAAAACTATTTAGGTTGTACTTCATTATCTGCCTATGCTTTAACGTCAAGTGATATTTATATTGTTCAACAAAATATTGAAGGGTACAACGTCGCTGATTTAGGATGGGGAACGGCAAATGCAAAAACTGTTACTTTATCTTTTTGGGTTTATTCATCCTTGACTGGCACTTTTGGTGGCTCAATAACTGGTGGCAATTCTAGAAATTATCCATTCAGTTATTCAGTTTCCGTAGCCAATACTTGGACGCAAATCAGTATTACTATTGCTGGCGATACATCTGGAACATGGGGTTCTACCAACGGTACTGGAATTATTGTAAATTGGAGTCTAGGCACTGGTTCAAGTTACAGCAACACTGGTGGCGCATGGACGGCATCTTCTTCATATTCTGTTCCAAGTGCAGTCAGTGTGGTCAGCACAAACGGCGCTACCTTCTACATCACAGGAACTCAATTTGAAGTAGGCACTGTAGCCACATCGTTTGACTTCCGTTCAATTGGCACTGAGTTGGCTTTGTGTCAGCGGTATTTTGAAACTTCATACCCACTTGGAACGGCAGTCGGAACTATCACTGGAAATGGAATCAGGATGGCTTCAGCGGCTGCGGCATTTGTTGGAGGAACGTCAACTAGAGCAATGATGTTTAACGCGACCTTTGCCGTGCAAAAACGTGTACTTCCAAACACAATTACGTTCTATGACCCCGCCGCATCAAACGCAAGCGGTAAAATTTCTACATATTCTGGAAATGTTCAATACACGGTCTCTAGTAGCGCTGGAGCTGGAGCAACTAACTTAGGGTCATTCATTACGACAACAACTGGAACGCAAACTGAAATGTATCAGTTTCACTTCACCGCAGATTCGGAGCTTTAAATGTACAAACTTTGCCCACCAGAATTAAGCGGTTCACCAGAATGGGTACTGCGTCTGACCGACAACGCGCTTGTCCGCATTGCTGATAAGAACCCACACTACCAAGCCTATTTGAAATGGCTGGCCGAGGGCAACACGCCCCTGCCTGCTGACGAATAAGGGTGAACCGCTGACCCATAACAGCGGAATTTTTTGAAGGAAATGGCAATGGAAAAACTGACTCTCTCAACGCAACTGGTCAATCAAATTCTTGGCTACCTCGGCACGCGCCCGTACCAAGAGACTTTTCAACTCATTGAGGCTTTGCAGAAGGAAGCGCAAGCCAACATGACTGAGCAACCAAAAGCGGAGTGAACGTGAAAGGCCCAGTCTCTTTTATCGGCAAGGAGTTCACCAAGGAGTTGGTGAGCGAATACCTTTCCTATGACCCAGAGACTGGGGCTTTTACACGCCTAAAAACATCTGGCCCAAAAAAAGCTGGTGACGCAGTTGGCGTTGTCAATGGTGGATATTTGCAGATAGGTGTCTGCGGCAAGCGAATGAGAGGTCACCAGTTTGCGTGGCTTTTGACTCACGGCTACATTCCCAAGACACTTGACCACATCAATGGCAACGGCCTTGACAACAGGCTTTGCAACTTGCGCGAGGTCACTCAGCAACAAAATTTACACAACCACAGAAAGCCGCCGAAGCACAACACTTCGGGATTTCTTGGGGTTTCATATTACAAGGCTGGGAAGAAGTTCTCGGCTCACATCAACCTTGATGGCAAGAAAATTCACCTTGGGTATTTTGATGAACCCGATGTTGCCCACCAAGCGTATTTAACCGCCAAGAGAGAATTGCATACATCATGCACGATATAAAAATGGTTACCGAAACGGAAGCACGATTGTCTGCTCATGAGCAAATTTGCGCTCAGAGGTACGAGGGCATTCAGGCCCGCTTCGATGATGGTTCCAAGCGCATGACCAAGATTGAGTATCTCTTGTATGTACTCATCTTGGCTGTGTTGCTTGGCCCCGGCGTTGCCGCCGATTTTGTAAAACGAATTTTGGGGATGTAAATAAATGAGCGAGAGCAACGACATAGCAATCATCAAGGCGCAAGCCGCCGTAGAACTCAGCAAGATGGAGGCATCTTCGCCCGCCAAAGACGTTGCTGGACGAGCAATTGGTAAGCAAGGACTGTTTTACATCACGCTGATTGTGGTGATTGGTGTCGGTGCATCCCTTTTTTTGGAAGAGAGCAAGATAGCCGCCGTGATGGGGTTACTAGGCTCTGCGCTTGTGGCTCTGATTTCCATGCTGAATGGCATCGCTGGAGCCACCCCAAAGCAAGAGAAGCCAGAGTTTGAGGTGATGAAGCAACTCATCGACAAGCTGGACAAACTTGCCGAGAAAGAGCCTCCTATGTCTGTGACGGTCGAAGGCGACAAAGTCACCGTCAAGAAGGGTAACGACACCATCCAAACCGCCAAGGGGGAGTAATGATTCCAATCGTTGCATCACTGCTCGGTACATTGGCCCAGAATGGTCTGGGCCTTTTGTCATCTGCGATTCAAGCAAAGGGCAAGGAAGTTGTTGAAACCACGCTGGGCGTGAAAATCTCTGACAACCCATCGCCCGCTGAAGTCGAGAAACTGCGCCAGCTTCAGTTTGACCACGAAGAGCGCCTGCTGGAACTGGGCATCGAGAAGGCCCGCATTGAGCAGGAGGAACTCAAAGCCCTCCTCGCCGCGCAGGCCAACCAAGAAGACAACGTCAGCAAGCGCTGGCAGGCAGACATGGCCTCTGACTCCGTGCTGTCTAAGAACATCCGCCCCTTGACCTTGGTGTACATCCTGACCGCCTATCTGCTGTTTGCGGGCTTGAGCGCCGCAGGCATCGACGTCAACGAAGCCTACGTCAACTTGCTAGGCCAGTGGGGTATGTTGGTGATGACTGCCTACTTTGGCGGACGCACCGTTGAGAAGGTCATGGAAATGCGCAGGAAGGACAAAGAATGAGCCTGAGCCAAGAACAAGCGGCATTCCTACTGGATGCCTGCAAACTGATTCAATACGCCTCTGAGCGAGGTTTTATGGTCACTGGCGGGGAGTTGGCCCGCACACCTGAACAACAGGCTTTGCACGTCAAAGCAGGGCGCTCTAAGACCATGAACTCCATCCACCTCAAACGCTGTGCCATCGACTTGAATTTCTTCAAGGATGGGCAGATAATCTGGGATAAGAGCATCCTCGCACCACTGGGTGCTTACTGGGAAACTTTGAACCCCAAAAATCGCTGGGGCGGCAACTTCAAGTCTTTGGTGGATTGTCCCCATTTTGAGCGTAATGTTGGATAAAAAGGAGCCTCAGAATGACGACCGCATCGGTAATGACCTACGACTCACTGGTCGAAAACATACAGTCTTACTTAGACCGTACTGACGCCGATACTCTCGCCAAGATTCCTTTGTTCATTATGCTGGCAGAGCAAATCATTGCCAGCCAAATCAAGTTCCTTGGCAACCTGACGGTGCAGACCTCGACCATGACGATTGGTCAGCCCATCATCGACAAGCCTGCCCGCTGGCACAAGACAGTATCCATGAACGTGACCGTAGGCGGTCAGAAACAGCCTGTATTGCTTCGCAAGTACGAGTACCTGCGCGAGTATGCCCCAGACCCAACCGTGACTGGTGCGCCCGTTTATTACGGCGATTACGACTACACCCACTGGATAGTCGCTCCATCTCCTGCGCTGGCGTATGAGTTTGAGGTTCTGTACTACGAGCGGCTCCAGCC
>Ga0315909_10003072_pt1 | contig 20650 bp, 16 predicted proteins | sample LakEriMetagenome_11_FD_203527 | JGI IMG/M metagenome (GOLD analysis project Ga0315909, IMG submission 203527) | Freshwater fungal communities from buoy surface, Lake Erie, Ohio, United States - Buoy 2 MA125 | ecosystem: Environmental > Aquatic > Freshwater > Lake | place: USA: Lake Erie, Ohio... | reverse complement strand
TGGCACACACGGCCCATCCCACATCGGATTACACAACCCAGGACGCACGGCTGCCAGTCGACGTCGCGTGCAGTTCCAGGCGCGCCTCGACCCACTCTCTCAGTTCAGCCACGTGCGAAATGATGCCGACCATGCGACCCGACTGCTGAAGGTCTCTGAGTGTACGCACAGCCAGGTCGAGCGCCTCGCTGTCCAGCGTGCCGAAGCCTTCATCCACAAAAATCGCATCCAGACGGATGCCACCCGAATACGCCTGCACCACATCCGACAGGCCCAGCGCCAGCGCGAGTGAGGCCATGAACGACTCTCCCCCCGAGAGCGTCTGTACGGCACGCGCCATGCCGGTGTGCTGGTCCATCACTTCCAGATCCAGGCCCGCTGCGCTGCGCTGGTCGGCTGGCGCAGCCTTTCTGCGCATCTCGTAGCGCCCCTGCGTCATCGCGCGCAAACGTACCGTGGTCGCCGACAAAACCGACTCGAGCAGGGTGGCCAACACATACCGCTGAAAAGAGATGCGCTGCACATTGTTGCCACTGGCCACATCGGACACTTTTCGGACCAGCCCGTACCGCAGCTCCATCTGCCGGAACTGCGCATCATGATGCTGCAGAGCCTGCAGACTGGCGCGGCTCACTTCCAGCACCGATTGCGCTGCACGCGCAGCCCGCACCGCTTGCACATGGCTACTGTGCGCGATTGCCTGACTCGCCTTCAATGCCGTCAGGTCAGGGCGAGTGGACCCTCGCGTGAGCGACTGCGCACGCTCCATACGCAGAAGCGCTGCGCTCAGGTCAGTCTCATGGGCCCTGATGGCTGCATCGAGCGTCTGCATCTGTACTTCGTCCAGCGCTGCAGCCTGCCAGGCAGGCAAATTGGCAAAGCCCTGCGCCTCAAGTTGAGCGGACAACTCGCACTCTCGGCCGACCGCGGCCTGCTGTGCGCGTTCCTGAGCAGCCTGCGCCGACTGCAGCTGGGCCTGCACGCGGGTGTGCTCCGAAGCCGCGGCCGACAACGCAGTCGCCGCTGCTTGCAGCGCGGCAAGCAGCCGATCGCGCAGCGCCACGGCATGAACATGCTCTGCCTGCAGCGCAGCCAGATTGGTCCAGGCGGTCGGCAGGCCCTCTTCGCGCGCCGCCAGCGTCGCGGCACTGGCGCTGGCTTGTGCCTGCGCAGCGCTCAACTGGCGCTGGCTCAACTGATCGGCCGTCTCAGCCTGCTGCAATGCCTGAGTTACTTCGCCTAAGGCCCTCTCAGTGTCGGCAAGACCCGATTGCGCCAAGCCAGCCAGAGCCATCCGCTCACGTGCTGTGTCGAGTTGCGCGCGGATCTGATCGGGGGGCGCGCCGTGTGTGCCAAGCCCAGCGCGCAGGCTGACCAGGCCCTGCTCAGCAAACCCAAGCGCCTGCCGGGTCTGCAACAGGGACTGCTGCTGCAACTGCCACTGCTCCTGTGCCTCATCATGCGCAGCATCAGCCTGCAGCAGCGCATCATCAGCGACCGGCGAGGCACTGCCCGCATGCGCAGGCGACGGATGATCGCTCGCCCCGCAGACCAGGCACGGTTGCCCCGCCTGCAGTGCCTCGGCCAAACGCGCAACCTGCCCGGCGATCCATGCCTGGCGCACCTGCGCTTTTCGCTCGAACGCCTGCTGCGCTTCAAGCGCTGCAAGCTGCACGCGCTGCGCAAACAGCTTCTCGTTCTCGCGCAGGGCAGCCTGCTCAGTCTGCGCCCGTTGGAGGGCTTCATGCGCCGCCAGCGCAGCCTGCAGCGTTTGGACCAATGCCCCCAGGCTGCCGAGCTGAGCCGCCTGATCGCGCTGCGCCTGAAGGGCCGAAGCACTGGCCTGGTGTCGGGTGCGGGCCAGCTCAAGGCCCTGCTCGCTCTGCAGACATGCGGCCTGAGCCTCTTTCCAAGCGTTCTCGGTCAGCGCCTTGTCCTGGCGCGCCTGTTCGATCAGCCCGGCACGCGTCATGAGTGACGCAAGCGATGCAATGCGTGCGCCCACCTCATCGCGCTGCGAGGCGAGCGCGACTTCACGATCGTGCGCAGCCAGGGCCGCCTCATGAGCGAGCCGAGCGGCCTGCGCCTGCTCCTGCCATTGCAGGCAACGCGCGGTGTCTGCTTCGAGCGCCTTCGCGGCCTCCTGCCACAGTACTGCGTGAGGGCGTACCGTTGCCGCAGCGCGCGCACGCGCGAGCTGCGCACGTTGGGCAGCCAGAGCGGGCGCGTCGGATTGCAGCGCACGCACCGCGACCTGCGCTGCATCAAGCTCCTCAAACTGCGCATGCAAGGCCTGAGCCGCTGTGACCGACGCGTCGACGGCCTGCGCCGCACGTTCAAGGTCAGCCTCGCTGGCCTGCAAAGCCGTACAGACATCGGTCTCCTGAGCCATGCGCAGGGCCAGATCCTCGATGCAGGCCACATTCGCCTGCTCCAGCAGTGCAGACTTGGCCGCAAGCCATTGCCCGGATTGCCGCTGCAGGTCGGCTTCGGTCATACGCAGACGCTCTTCAATGCGCTTGTACAGCTCGGTGCCAAAGAGCGTCTGCAGAATCCTTTCCCTGTCCTGCGATCCAGCCTTCAGAAATTCGAAAAACTTACCCTGCGGCAGAATGATCACCTGCCGGAACTGGGCGCTTTCAAACCCCAGCAGCCTGCTGACCGCCTCAGTCACGCGGCTCCAGCCTGCCGCCATGGGCTTGAGACCTTCGGTCGATCCGTCGGTGTGCAGCTGATGCAGTTCGGCCTGCTGCGGCTCAAGGGTCTCACCCCCACCGCGCTTGGCCTTGCGCGGCTGCTCGGGCCTTCTGCGAACCCGATAGATACGCTCTCCCAGGGCAAACTCGAAGATCACTTCGGTCAGGGTCTGCGGCGGTGCATGATGGCTGCGCATCTGCACCGCCTTGCGCTCACCGCCCGAACTGTCTCCAAAGAGCGCAAAGCACATCGCATCCAAGATCGAGGTCTTGCCTGCGCCCGTCGGTCCATGAATGAGAAAGAAGGGGCGATCGCCCAACACCCGAAAGTCGATCAGCTGCCGGTCGGCAAACGGCCCGAACGCACGCATCTCAAGCCGGATCGGCTTCATGGCCTGGCATCCGGCCCAGCGCTGCCCAGGGCACGCAGCGCCTCGGTGAAAATGTCCTGCTCGGCCTCGCCGAGCGATTCGCCCATGACATCGCGGTAAAAGGCTTTGAAGAGTTCTTCGGGCTGTCTGACACGGTGATCGATCTGCGCACCCATTTTCGCGTCACCGCCTTGGCCGATCGCAACCATCTGCAGGGTCATCATGTTCGGGTACACCGCCCTCAGTCGGGCCAGCGGATCGAGCAGCGGCGCGGTATCCGTGAGCTGCGCCATCAGGTAGTCATCGCGCGAGGCACTCGGGTCCGGTGCGCCGATCAGCTCGGCCAGCGTGCCGCGCACCACGCGCACATCGCGGCGCGCCCCCAGCGCAACTCGCTTGACCTGCACGCGCCCGTCTTCGGCCAGATCGACGATCGACACACTCTTGGGCTGATCCACCTCATTGAATGAGTACTTCAGCAACGAACCGGCGTACTGGATGTGTTCACCGCCCACGGCCTGCGGCCGATGGAGATGCCCCAGCGCCACGTAATCGAAGCCGTCGAAGGTCGCGGTGCTGATCATTCCGGAGCCACCCACGGACAGTGGACGCTCCGAGTCGCTCGCGGTGCCTCCGGCCACGAAGGCATGCCCGACCAGGATATTGCGCTGGCCAGGCACACGCTGCGCCCGGACCCTCGCCATCACGCGGTTCATGGCCGCCTGATGATCGAAGGCCCCTGACTCGGCGCCTGAATCGGCGCCTGACACGTCAGCATCCTGTGCCTCACTGAACATCGCCCGCGCATACGCCGGCTCCGCATAGGGGATGGGATGCACAGCCACGCCACCGTGCGCATCGCTGAACAGGATCGGCGCGAGCGAGCCCAGCGTGCCTCGAATCATCAGACCGGCCGACTCAGCAATGCGGCTGCCGAACCCAAGTCGGTCGGCACTGTCATGGTTGCCTGCGATCATTACAACCGGAATGCGGGCGCCAATCACCAGTCGCGACAGAACCTCGTCAAGCAGCGCGACAGCATCGGTCGGCGGCACTGCGCGATCGTAGACATCGCCTGCAATCAGCAGCGCATCGACCCGCTCGTCAATGGCCAGCCTGACCAGTCGCTCGAGCACCCAGGCCTGATCCTCGATCAGGGACAGGTTGTAAAAAATGCGTCCCAGGTGCCAGTCGGAAGTGTGCAAAAACCGCATGCAGGTCAGACTGCCCAGTGCTTCGGAAATGCGTGGGCCAGCCATCGCGCCAGCCCGGCATTGACCAGTTCAGGGCGTTCCTGTGCCATCCAGTGGCCAGTGGGCACAGTCAACTCGGTCAGATCATGGCAGGCCGCGCGCATGGGCTCAGGCAAGGCAGTCTCAACCGTGTCGCAGGTGTAGTCATACGCCGCATGAAAGAACAGCACCGGCATCGTCAAGTGACTGGTGCCGGCTGCACGCGCTGCAAACGCCATATTCGCCTGGGCATTCATGTACCAGGCGTCGGGCCCGGCAAACCCGTTGGCCTGCAAGGCACTCACGTAGCGCGAGAGATCTTCCTGCGTGAGCAGATCGCGATCCATCGGCAGATCGGGCGCCACTGATGCGCCACCGAACCATCCGCCTTCGCGTCGCACAAAAGCCAGTCTTCCAGGCTTTCCCCGCCCCGCAGGGTCACCTTTTCGAAACAGCGCCTTCACCGTGCGCAGCACATCGGCCTCGAATGTGGCAACGGCCTTTTCGAAGTGCTCGCGATAGAACAGCTGGTAATCCCACTGGCCCGCAGGATGCAGGTCGGCTGGATACAGCTTGCGATCAATCAGCGGAATCAGATTTTCCGGGCTGAACCCGTCAGGCAGATAGGGCACACACAGGCTCGCCACACCTGCGACCCGCTGCGCATGATGCTGCGCAAGGCTCCAGACCACGGGCGAGCCCCAGTCGTGTCCAACCCAGATCGCCGACTGCACCCCCAGCCCATCGAGCAGTTCAATCATGTCCGCCGTGATCTGCTCCATCCCATAATCAGCGATCCGAGGATGGACCGTTGAGCGACCATAGCCGCGCATATCCGGCGCAATCGCCCGAAAACCCAGCGCCGCGAAGCACTGCAGCTGGTGGCGCCAGCTGATCGACAGTTCCGGCCAGCCATGCACGAACACGATGAGGGGTGCCTGTTCGGCACCGCAGGCCAAATAAAAGCTGGTGTGTCGTGCGGTTTTGACGACATGCTCGGTGACGGGGAATCGCATGGCACGCCCTGCAGATGGATCAGCATTGCAGGATATCGGAACCCAGGGTGGTCGAGTCGCGAGCCTCCCGCCACAATCCATGGATCAGCAAGGAGCACTCAGCATGCAGGAACGCATCGTCGACATCCCGACCCGCGACGGCCAGATGAATAGCTGGATTTTTCATCCGGACAAGCCCGGCCCGCACCCTGTGGTGATCCTGTACATGGACTCCGTGGGCATCCGTGAAGAGCTCTGCGACATGGCCCGCAGGCTTTCAACAGTGGGCTACTACGTGCTCATGCCGAATCTGTACTACCGGATGGTCCGATCGGTGGATATCGACGCCGACCGCCTGAGCGATCCAGGGTATGCGCAGACCCGCGAACACATGTGGACTCTGAACCGCAGCCTGTCCAATACGATGATCGAGCAGGACACTGAGGCGATGCTCACCTTTCTGGATGCGCAGCCGCAAGCACGCAGTGCGCAGATCGGCGTGGTCGGCTACTGCCTGAGCGGGCGCTTCGTGTTCCGCGTGGCCGGGCGTTTCCCCGACCGCATTGCAGCCTCGGCGTCAATCTACGGTGCGCGGCTCGTCACCGATCTGCCCGACTCGGCACACCTGCTGGCCGAGCACATCAAAGGGGAAATGTATTTCGCCTGCGCCCAGTTCGACGACTACATCAGCCAGGACGCACTGAACAGCATTCAGGCGCAAATCGACCGGCACAAGCTCAATGCCCGCATCGAGATGTACCCTGAAGCCCACCACGGGTTTGCCTTTCCACAGCGCAGGGTCTATCACAAGCCCTCAGCCGAGCGGCACTGGGAGCGCTTGTTTGATTTGTTCAGTCGCACTTTGTAAACCGCAGGTTCGATACGCCCCATGAGCAGCATGGCGGCCCTGGCGCCGTTCAAGTCGCGCAGCTTTCGATTCCAATGGCCCGCAGACCTGTGCACGGCCTGGGCGCTCGAGATGGAAACGCTCATCCTGGGCTGGTATGTGCTGGTCGAGACCGGCTCAGTCGTCATGCTCACCGTTTTTGGCGCGCTGCAGTTCGTGGGCACGCTGCTGTCGCCCATGCTCGGGATGCTCGGAGACCGGCTGGGCCTGCGCAACGTGCTGGCTGGAATGCGCTTTTGCTACGCGCTCTTTTCATGCGTGATCCTGCTGCTGGCGGTGACCGGTCACCTCAACCCGATCGCGGTGCTGGCGGTGGCCACGCTGTCCGGTCTGGTGCGCCCCACCGATATCGGCCTGCGCAGTGCACTGGTCAGTGCCACGGTGCCGCCGGCGCACCTCACGGCGGCCATGGGGATTTCCCGGACCACGATGGACTCCGCCAAAGTTGGCGGCGCACTGGCTGGCACGGGGTTCATGGCGATGTTCGGCATGGTCCCCGCCTACATGGTCATCACGATCATCTACCTGAGCGGCGCCTTGCTGACCCTACTCACCGATGGCGCACCACGCACGAAAAGCGGCCCCTCCGCGGCGTTGCCATCGGCACAACGCCCGTCGGCCTGGAGCGAGCTCAAGGAAGGTGTGGTCTACATCTGGCGTACACCGCGCCTGTTGGCAGCCATGAGCCTGGCGGCGCTGGTGAACCTTACTGCCTTTCCCTTCACCGGTGGGCTCATGCCCTATATCGCCCGCGATGTATTTCATCTTGACCAGCGCGGTCTGGGCATGATGGTGGCCAGCTTTGCGTTCGGTGCATTGATCGGCTCGGTGGCCATCAGCATGTTCGGCGCGCGCCTGAAGCCGGCACGCACCATGATCGCCATGACGGTGGTCTGGTTTGTGTGCCTGATTGGCTTTGCGCTCTCGACCCATGCCGGGTTAGCCATGGGCATGCTGGTGTGCGCAGGCATTGCGCAGAGCCTGTGCATGCTGCCGTTGGCGATCCTGTTGTTGCGCACTTCGGATGAGCGGTTTCGCGGCCGGATCATGGGTGTGCGCATGATGGCCATCTATCCCTTGCCGCTGGGCCTGCTGATTGCCGGAAATCTGATCCCCCGGATCGGATACCAGGCCACTGCAGTGGGGCTGATTATCCTGGGGCTGGTGCTGACGCTGGCCATTGCCCTGACCTGGCGACGCGATCTCCTGCAACGTGATGCACCCGGCAATGCCGTCTGACTCAGACGCCTCTGGTCTGCTTGACCGGATCTGGCAGGCGCTGCTGCTGGCGACCGTCGAGCGCCGGCATGCCTGGCGCACACCCGTACTCGCCACGGTCGACAACGACGGGTCGCCACAGGCGCGTACGGTGGTCCTGAGGCACGCGGAGCAATCGAGTGCCACCCTGCATGTCTACACCGACCGGCGCAGTCCGAAAGTCGGCCAGCTCATCACTCACCCGGCTGGTGTGCTGGTGTTCTGGTGCCCGACGCTGAGCTGGCAATTACGCGTACGCGCCGTGTTCAGCGCCGACGACCGCAGCAAGACCATGCAGGCTGCGTGGCGCCAGGTGCAGGGCACGCGAGCCGAGAAAGACTATCTGTCGGCCAAAGCACCGGGCGCGCCGTTGCCTGAGGCTGCGGCGCTCACCGCATCTGAACCGCAGCTGGCTGTGCTGGTCGGTCGGGTCGAATCGATCGATTGGCTGGAAATCGGACGCGAGGCGCATCGGCGTGCGCTGTTTGATCACCAGGGCATGCAATGGCTTACACCCTAGCGACCGCCACACGTGCGCGCCGTCACGCCATGCATGCGATGGCATCCGCTTTGCTGGTGTTCCTGCTGCTCGCATGGCCCGCTGCGCAGGCCTGGGAGGCCACCACACGCCTGACCAATGTTCCGATCGCCGATGAAGATGTCGCAGGCGTCATTACGCGCACCTTGGAGCCAACGTTCGATGTGACCTTTCCACCGGCGCGTTACAGCATCCAGGTCTGTGTCGACGCCATCGAGATGCGTAACGGCCAGCAGGTCGTGTATCTGAGCATCGGCCTGGCTCGCCGCCTCTCCGGTGGTCAGCATCTGCAGCAACACGCCAACGTCTCGGCAGCGCTTTTGCGTCCTGCGACAGAGCCGCGCGAGGCCCGGCGCGAGGCCGTCCTTCAGGCGCTCTCCGAACTGATGGCGACGTTTTCAAAGGTCATGGAAGACAACGCAGCCCGGGTGCGCTGATGCCTGCGCCCAAGGGGCGATCTTGCACAGGCCTGCCATACTCATCGCATGGATCAGAGCATCGCCCGTGCAAGGCGATCACCCTGCCCCCCTTTCACACACCTGAACCTTCCCGCCTATGCTCCACGAACTGTTGTCATCCCGCGTACTGAGGCTTGCCAAGGTACTGAGTATTCCGCTCTTGGCCCTGTGCGCACAGACTGCCCAGGCCCAGGACTTTCCACCCAAAAAAGCAGTGACGCTGCTGGTGGGATTCGCGGCTGGCGGCGCAGCCGACACCGCAGCACGCATCATTGCCAGGAAGCTGAGCGAGAACATCGGTCAGCCGGTGACCGTGGAAAACCGCCCCGGTGCCGGAGGCAACATTGCCCATCAGATGGCCGCCACCGGCCCAACCGATGGCAGTCTGATTCTGCTCGGATCCGTCGGACCGCTCGCGATCGCACCGCATCTGATGAAGGTGCCGTACGACCCGATCAAGGATCTCGCCCCGATCACCATGGCGGTGAATTTCCCCAACGTGCTGGTGGTGCACACCGGTATGGGCATCAAGACCTTCGCAGAATTCATCGCCTATGCGAAGAAAAATCCCGGCAAGCTCGATTTCGCTTCGACCGGCCCGGGCTCGGCGTCGCACCTGGCTGGCGAGCTCCTCAACGACATGGCCAAGATCGATACCATCCATGTGCCGTACAAGGGCGGCGCACCAGCACTGGTCGACATCCTCGGGGGGCGGGTCGCATCGTGGTACGCCACCATGTCGACGGCCCAGCCGCATATCGAGAGCGGCAAGCTGATCGCACTGGCGTCCACCGGCACCGAGCGCATTCGCGCGCTGCCTCAAGTACCCACCATCGCTGAATCGGGCTACCCGGATTTCAATGCCACGAACTGGTACGCGTTCGTCGCGTCGTCCAAGGTGCCCGGCCCCCTGCTCGATCGCTGGAATGCCGAGCTCGTCAAAGTGATGAAATCGCCCGACGTGGTCGAGGGTCTGGCCAAACACGGTTTTCCGGCCACCCCGGGTTCGCGCGAAGAGCTCGCTCGCACCATCGCCCGCGAATCCGCCATGTGGGCGCGCGTGATCCGCGAGCGGAAAATCACTGGCGAATGACTGTGCCCGACCGACCGAGCGCATGCGCCATGCGCCTCGCCGCACCCGCCTGATACGACTCACGATATGTCCGACCTGCTCGAACACCTCAAACAAGTCTATGTCGCCCGCACGCCGCAGATGCGCGACATCGGACTCGAGATCACCGCAGTCGAACCGGCACGCGGCACCATGCGGCTGCCAGCGCGCAAGGATTGGCTGGGCGACCCGGAACGCGGACTGATGCATGTGGGCCCGCTGATCGTTCTGGCGGATTCGGCCTGCGGGATCGCAGTCGGCGCTGCCGTCCAGGCGCGCGATGTCACCTATGCGACGCTCGATTTGCGTCTGGACTGGCTGCGCCCTGCTCTGCCTGGCAAAGACGTGTACAGCGAGGCGCACTGCTACCGACTCTCGCGCAGTGTGGCTTTCATCCGGGCCGAAGTGTGGCAGGACGATCGGGCGCAACCGGTTGCCACGGCTCAATCCGCCTTCATGCTGGGCACCCCATCCACGGCAAGGCCCGCTGCACAGGCATCCGCTCAGACGGGCCAGAGCGCGGCCATTGCGACCACCATGGCCGCAGCACCCGTAGAAGCCTCCCATGCATCCGGCACCCACACCTCAGACGCAGTGGCCACGCCCTGGATCGCGCCGCAGGCAAGCGAGTCGCCCTTGCCCGGACAACACATCCCCTATGTCGAATACCTCGGCATTCGGGTCGCCCCCGACCCCCATCAGCCGACCTTCCGCCTGCCCTTTCAACAGAAACTGATCGGCAACCCCCATCTGCCCGCGCTGCATGGCGGCGTGGTGGCTGGTTTCGCGGAAACGTCGGCCATCCTGCATCTGATGCAATCGCTGCAAGGGGTCAAGCAACCAAAGGGCATCGACTTCTCCATCGACTATCTGCGCAGCGGTCGACCGGAGGAATGCTTTGCCCGCTGCGAAGTGGTCCGGCTGGGCGGGCGCGTCGCGCTGGTCACCGTGCGCGTGTGGCAGCGCAGCCCTGATGTGCCGATTGCGGTCGCACGAGGACATTTTCTGCTCGCAGCGAAGGACTGAACACCGCCATGAGCCGGCCCGCCCCGCATGCCTCGGAGCCCACACATGACCCGAGCATCGAAGCCCCCGAAACCCTGCCCATTGCCAGGCGACTGGCTCAGGCGGCCGGCGCGCGAGGGTTCCCCTTGCGTTGGAACCGCCGCAGCGAGCAGGCCCCACGCATGCCGATGGTGGGCTGGTTCGATCCGGGGCAACTGATCCGCACAGGGTTTCGATCTGCGGTCTCGGTCATCGTGGGCGAGCAATCCGATCGCCGGGTCATTCAGGCCTTGGGGCCTCGCCATGTCGATGTGCACGACTACAGCACGATCGAAGATCCGCTGATCGGCCCGCATCCGCGCGACGGCTTGTGGCTCGATTACCTTGCCGACACCGGCGACGGCTTCAATCCCACCTACGCCTGCGCCTGGCTGCTGTCCCAGCCTCGTCTGGAGGTCGCTGGCCCCGATGGGCAGTCTCACCAGTTGCCCCGTGCGGGCGTCCTGGTGCTGGGCGGCGATCAGGTCTATCCGGACCCCTCACGCGAGGCCTACCAGAGCAGGCTGGTCGCCCCGTTCGAAACAGCCAGCCGGTGGATCGATCCGGCGCAGACCGCCGATGTGTTTGCCGTGCCCGGCAATCACGACTGGTACGACGGTCTGTCGGCCTTTCTGCGTCTTTTTTGCTCGGATGTGGGCGGGCGCCAACTGGGTGCCTGGCTGACCCGCCAGACGCGCAGCTATTTCACGCTCAAGCTGCCGGGCAGGTGGTGGCTGATCGGTGCAGACAGTCAGTTGCAGGCCGATCTCGACGTGCCCCAGATTGGCTACTTCGAATCGGTTGCACAGCGCATGAGCCCGGGCGACCGTCTGATCATTTGTCTGTCCACACCGGTCTGGGTCCATGCGCACAAGTATCGGCAGATGGGCGAGGTCATGGATGAGACCGACCTGATCTACCTGCGTGACCATGTCTTTGCCCCCCGTGGCGTGACCATGAGCGTGCACCTGTCGGGCGATCTTCACCATTACCGACGCCATCAGGAACTCGACCCGGACGAGCCCCTGGCACCCGTGCAGAAGATCACGGCGGGAGGGGGCGGTGCGTTCCTGCACCCCACACATGATGAAGATGTGTCGCTGATCGAGGACCACGAGGAAAACGACGATGGCAGCATCCGTCGCACGCGCCGCTTTGGGTTGAAGTCGTGCTATCCGAGCATGCGCCAGTCATGGTGGATGAGCTTTGGCAACCTCGCATTTGGCTTCATCAATCCGCGCTTTGGGATTGTCCCGGCGCTGATCTACCTGATGACCGCCTGGCTGGTCAGCGCCGCGGTGGGCTATCGGCAGGCAGACAACCCCTTGCAGGCACTGAGCCTGACGATTGCGGCGTTTGCCAACGAGCCAGGCCTCACGCTGTGGGTCATTGCGGTGGTTGCGGCCTTCGTGGGGTTCAATGTCACCCGATCGGTCTGGCATCGCTGGGCGGGCGGCATCGCGCACGCAGCAGCACACTGGGTGGCCATGTTCTACATCGGCTGGGGCGCCCGACTGGTCGTCGAATATTTCCTGCCAGGAGAGCGTCCCTTCGGTCTGCTGCTGTCAGCAGGGCTGGTTTTTGCAGGCGGTTGGGTGGTGGGATCGATCATCATGGGGCTGTATCTGCTGATTTCGCTCAATGTCTTTGGACGCCACAGCGAAGAAGCCTTTTCGGCACTGCGCATTCAGGACTACAAGAATTTTCTGCGCCTGCACGTTGCCTCGGACGGCACGCTCACGATCTACCCGCTTGCGGTCGATCGGGTACCGCGCCGCTGGCGCGATGCCACGGATCAGGATGCGCACAGCCCCTCTGCATTGATGCCCGCTGAACCGCTGCAGGCGCGGCTGATCGAGGCACCGATCGTTCTGCGCCCAGGGCAGACCTGAAGTCCGCTCAAAGCCTCGGATGACCGAAGCGTTGCATATACAACCCTCTCTGATATACTTGCATATACAGCTTTTTGACCTAAAGCGCTCATGACTGCTCTCTCCCGTTCCTGGCTGCCACTGGTCATTGGCGCAGCCGCCCTCATGGCCGTCGTCATGGGCGTGCGCCAATCCCTGTCGCTGTTTCTGAGCACGCTCAACACCAAGACCGGTCTGGGGATTGCCGCAGTCAGCCTCGCCTTCGCCGTGGGTCAGCTCATGTGGGGGCTTACGCAACCGGTTGCCGGTGCACTGAGCGAGCGCTATGGCAGTGCACGGGTCATGCTGGCTGGCGGCCTCATGATTGCCATCGGTACTGCGCTCATCCCCTTTGCAGACTCCCTGACCATGCTCATCCTGACCGTGGGCGTTCTGGGCGCGGGCGGGGCGGGTGCATTCGGCCTGGGCGTGCTGATGGGCACCATCGCACCACGTGTGGATGCAGCGCGTCGCGGCCTGGCCAGCGGCATCGTCAATGCGGGCGGCTCGTTCGGGCAATTCAGCGTCGTGCCCCTCACGCAGGCGATCATCACCAGCAGCGGATGGACCGTTGCCTTGTGGGGCCTGTCGCTACTCACGCTGCTCAGCCTGCCGCTGCTGTTCATGTTCAGGTCCAATTCAACCGCCCACGCTGCCCCCACTACGGGCGCTTCCAGCCTGTCTGAAGCGGTGTCAGGCGCCATCCGTGATCCCAGCTTCCTCATGCTGGGCGCAGGCTTTTTCGTCTGCGGCTTTCACGTTGGTTTCATTGCCACCCACATGCCGGGCGTGGTCGCGGCATGCGGGCTGACCCCCACTGTCGGCGCCTGGGCGCTTGCCACGATCGGGCTCTTCAACATCGTCGGCAGCTTCGCCGTGGGCTGGATGGTCGACAAGGTGCGCATGAAAATGCTGTTGTCCGCGCTCTACGCGACGCGTGGGCTGGCCGTTCTGTGCTTTTTGCTCGCCCCGAAAAACGAATGGGTGGTGATGGTGTTCGCAGCGGTCATCGGTGTCACCTATCTGTCGACGGTGCCGCCCACGGTCGGTCTGATCGCCAAGCTGCACGGCACCCGCTTCATGGCCACCTTGTTCGGCCTGGTGATCGTGAGCCATCAGGTGGGCGGGTTCCTCGGTGCCTGGCTGGGCGGACGTGCCTTTGAATCCAGCGGCTCCTACGACTGGGTCTGGTACGTCGACATCCTGCTCGCCCTGGGCGCAGCGCTGGTGCATCTGCCGATTCGCGAAGCGCGCAAGGTTCCCTCCCCCGGCGGCGCAGCAGCCACCTGAGCGCCGCGGCAAGCGGGCTGTCAGGGCGCCCACGTCACGTTGCTGGCGCAAAGCATGTGACGGACTCTCCTCGTGACATAAGCTCACGCCGTGAGCCACCTGCAGTCGACACTGTCTGCTTTCCTTTGAGACCGTGTTAACGGCTTATGCAGCGTTCGACCCTCGCCTCACACCGATTCGCCTTTCTCGATCTTGAAACCTCAGGTATTTCACCCGCGGTCGACCGCATCACCGAAATCGGCATAGTCCTGGTCGACGACGATCAGGTGATCGAGGAGTGGTCATCGCTCGTCCATCCTGGATGCGCCATTGCCCCCGACATCCAGGCGCTGACCGGCATCACCAACGCCATGGTTCGAGACGCCCCGCCATTTGAAACCCTCTTGCCCAGCGTCCTGCAACGCTTGGACAACCGCCTGATCGTGGCGCACAACGCCCGATTCGATTACGGATTCCTGAAAGCTGAATGCCGCCGGGTTGGCGTACGCTTCAACGCAGACGTTCTGTGCACGGTGCGTTTATCAAGAAAACTGTACCCACAGTTCAAGGCGCACAGCCTGGACGCCCTGATCGAACGCCACGCCTTGCATGCCCGCGAACGGCATCGCGCACTCGCAGACGCAAGGCTGATCACCCAATTCGTCGCCCATGTGCGGCAGCAGTTCAACCCCGCCGCAGTGCAGCACGCGATCCAGGAATTACTCAAGCTGCCCGCCCTCCCCACTCACCTGGATGAGGCATCGATCGCACTTTTTCGCACCCTGCCTGAATCGCCCGGCGTCTATACATTCCTGGGCATCCAGGGTCAGCCGCTCTACATCGGCAAAGCGCGCAATCTGCGCGAGCGCGTCCGCGCACACTTTTACGCTGATAGCCGTCACAGCAACGATGCTCGCCTCGCCACCGAGACGCACGCGCTGCAGATCGAGCCAACCGGCGGCGAATTCACCGCCCTATTGAGGGAAATGCAGGCGATCAAGACCTGTGCGCCCTTGCATAACGTGGCACTGCGCAAGCGCGCCTCGGTGTGCTTCATCGAAGCCGATATTCCAGGCCACACGCCACGTATCGTGACATTGGAACGTCTGGAGCCAGCGCATCCGTCGTCAGAGGGTCGGATCCGCTACGGCCCCTTTGGCAGTCGTAGTGGGGCACGCGCCGTCCTGGCGCAATTGGGCCGTACACATCGGCTGTGTGATGCAGCGCTCGGGCTGAAGCAAGGCAGCGGTCCGTGCTTTTCCCGACAGATTCACCGATGCGAAGGCCTGTGCGACGGTGCCGAAACCCCACAGACGCACCATGCCCGCCTCCTTAGCGCGCTCGAACCGTGGGCATTGCCACCGTGGCCTTACGCGGGGCCGGTTGCACTGCAAGAACACGACCCCGAATCAGGCCTCACCCAGACCGTGGTCTTCGACCAGTGGTGTGCCTGGCACGGCGGGCAGACCCAGCCTTTTGATGTCGATGTCTTTCGTCTGCTGCGCCGCCACATCGCGCGTCAGCCAAGACGATTTTCTCCAATCAAACCAAGCCTGGGCTTGACCAGCGGCGCAAATGCCGTGCTAGATTCCGCCCCGGAGACGGACCATAACTAACGAGAACAACTTGCAGTTCCTACAACTGGTCATCAGCGGCATCGCCCAGGGTTGCATCTACGGGCTGATCGCATTGGGCTTCGTGCTCATTTACAAGGCAACCGAAACCGTCAGCTTCGTGCAGGGCGACCTCATGATGATGGGGGGGTTTGTCGGTCTGGCGGCCATGACGATGCTCGGCTTTCCGTACTGGCTGTCCATTCTGGCTGCCATCATCGCCATGGGTCTGTTCGGGCTCTTCATCGAGCGGCTGGTCATTCGCCCCATCCTGGGCCAACCGCAATTCACCATCGTCATGCTCACCATCGGCATCGGCTACATCGTGCGCGGTCTGATCACGATGATTCCGGCCATCGGCACCGAGACTCACGTGCTGCCGGTGCCTTTCAAAGACCAGGTGATTCAGGCGGGCGGCTTGCTGTTTTCTGTCGAGCAACTGGTCATCATCGGCGCCACGGCGCTGCTGTGCGCGGTGCTCTTTGCGGTGTTTCGTTACACCACTGTCGGCATCGCGATGCAAGCGTCATCTCAAAACCAGCTCGCCGCCTACTACATGGGCATCCCTGTGCAAAGGCTGAACGGGCTGGTTTGGGCACTGGCGGCCGCCATGGCTGCAGTGGCCGGACTGCTGCTTGCGCCGATCACCTTCGTTCACGTGAACATGGGGTTCATCGGGCTGAAGGCTTTTCCTGCCGCCGTAGTCGGCGGATTCGGCAGCCTGCCCGGGGCGATTGTGGGCGGTCTGATCATCGGGATCGTCGAGTCGCTGTCGGGCTTTTACCTGCCCACAGGCTTCAAGGACATCGCCCCCTACATCGTCGTGCTGCTGATGCTCTGGTTCAAACCGAACGGGCTCTTCGGCGAAAAACTGCGCAAGAAGGTCTGATCCGATGCGTTTCGTCTTCAAGACCTCCTACGAACAGGACGTCGCTCTCGCCAAGCACGAGGGGCACCGCCTTTGGTACGGTGCGCTCATTGTGCTGCTGCTTCTCGCTCCGATCCTCTTCTCGGAGTACTGGCTGGCGCAGCTCAGTTTTGTGCTGATTTACTCGATCGTCGGCCTGGGGCTGATGCTGCTGGCGGGTTACACAGGTCAGGTTTCCATCGGTCATGCAGCGTTCATGGGCGTGGGCGCCTATGCGCAGGCCTATCTCACCAATCATGGCTGGCCCTTCCCGCTGGCGCTCACGGTCGGTATTGCGTTATCAGCCATCGCCGGCATCATCGTGGGTACACCGGCGTTGCGGGTCAAAGGCATTTACCTGGGCATTGCCACACTCGCCTTTGGCTTCATCGTCGAAGAAATCTTTGCCCGCTGGGAAGACGTGACCGGCGGCAATGCGGGCCTGGCTGTCAAACCACCTGAAATGCTGGGCTTCAAGTTCGACAGCGACACCTCGTTCTATTACCTCTGCCTGGTCATGTGCGTCCTGTGCACGCTTGCGGTGCTCAACCTGCTGCGGGCCCCTACGGGGCGTGCCTTCGTGGCCATACGCGACTCCGAGATTTCGGCGCAGAGCATGGGCATCAACCTCGCCTGGTACAAGGGTCTGGCGTTCGCCATCTCGGCAGCCATGGCGGGCATCGCCGGGGCACTGTATGCCCACAAGATGCGCTTCATTTCGCCCGACCAGTTCAGCCTCATTCAGTCGGTCGACCTGCTCCTGCTGGTAGTGGTCGGCGGCCTGGGCTTCGTGCACGGCGCCTTTCTGGGCGCGATTTTCCTGATCACCATGCCGCAGCTCATCGCCCTGGGCAAAGACTATCTGCCCGAGTCGATCGGCGGTGCTGCCGGGCTTCAGGCCGTCATCTACGGCATCGTGCTGGTGGCTTTCGTCTTGTTCGAACCCATGGGCCTGTACGGCCGCTGGCTCAAGATCCGCACCTGGTTCCAGATGTTCCCGTTCTACCGCAAAGGCATGTTCAAGCGGCAGAAGAGCTTCACGAAGTCGGACCGCCTGAAATGAACTCGACCACACCCTTGCTCAGTGCCCGCGAGCTCCAGGTCCGCTTCGGCGGTGTGCTCGCGGTCAACAACGTGAGCTTCGACGTTCAGCGCGGTGAAGTCTTCACCCTGATCGGCCCGAACGGCGCAGGTAAGACTACCGTCTTCAACCTGATCAGCCGGATCTACACGCCCACGGCAGGCACCCTTCAATTCGAAGGACAGCAGCTCGACACCGTGCCGCCGCATCGGATCGCCGAGCTGGGTATTGCCCGCACCTTCCAGAACATCGAGCTCTTCGAATTTGCGACGGTGCTGCAAAACATGCTGATCGGCGGACACGTGCACCGCAAAACCGGCTTCGTGAGCGAACTCTTCTTCACCGGCGCCGCACGCAAGGCTGAAGTCCAGGCGCGCGAAGACGCCGAGCGGGTGATTGAATTTCTCGACCTGCAGCGCTACCGCGACACCTTGGTGGCTGGTCTGCCCTATGGCGTTCGCAAAGTGGTCGAACTCGCACGAGCCCTCTGCACGCGCCCCAAGCTGCTGCTGCTGGACGAACCCTCGTCGGGCCTGAACGTCGAAGAAACCGATGGCATGGCTTTCTGGATTCAGGACATCAAGAATGTGCTGGGCATCACTGTGCTGATGGTCGAGCACGACATGACCCTGGTGTCCAAGGTATCCGACCGGGTCCTCGCCATGAATCAGGGAGAAACGCTGGCCCTGGGCACGCCTCGCGAGGTGCAATCCGATCCGCGTGTGATCGAGGCCTATCTGGGCTCTGCCGAGGACATGTCTTTCCTGCGCCGCCCTGAACCCTTCGTGCGGGAGCGCAGCCGATGAGTGCAGCCACGTTGCTCAAGCTCGCCAACGTTGAAAGCGCCTACGGGCCCATCCGGGCCATCCGAGGCGTGAGCCTGGAAGTGGCCAAGGGCGAAATTGCCACGGTGCTGGGGTCCAATGGCGCGGGCAAGACGACCATCCTCAAGACCATCTCGGGCATCATCGACCCCCGGCGCGGCAGCATCGAATTCAACGGTCAATCCATCACCGCCCAGGACCCCTCGCTCATTGTTCAAAAGGGCCTGTCCCACGTCCCCGAAGGTCGTGAGGTGTTTCCGCTGCTGTCGGTGCGCGACAACCTGATCATGGGCGCCTACACCCGCAAAGATCGTGATGCGGTCGCCCGCGACATCGAGACCGTCTTTGGCTACTTCCCCATCCTCAAGGAACGGGCCTCGCAAGACGCGGGTCTCCTGTCAGGCGGACAGCAGCAGATGCTCTCCATTTCGCGCGCCATCATGGCCGATCCGACCCTGATCCTGCTGGATGAGCCGAGCCTTGGACTGTCGCCCCGATTGACCAAGGAAATCTTCGAAATCATCGTACGCATCAACCGCGAGCGCGGCACCTCCATGCTCCTGGTGGAGCAAAACGCCAACATGGCGCTCAATGCGGCCGATTACGGCTACGTGCTCGAGAACGGCCGTATCGTGATGGAAGACACCTGCGCGGTACTGCGCGAGAAAGACGACATCAAAGAGTTCTATCTCGGCATGAAGGAAACCGGTGTTCGCGGTGAACGCCGCTGGAAAAAGAAGAAGACCTGGCGATGAGCACGACCACTCTCGATCCGCATCGCATCGTTCGCGGCGACGATTTCGGCTGGAAAGCCGAGACGCTGCCCTTCGACACCATTCCGAAGATGTTCCGGCAACGCGTCGCTGAATTGGGCGACAAGCCGATGATGCGCCAGAAAGACCTGGGTATCTGGCGTGCCTACAGCTGGAATGACGTGGCACGTATTTCGGAAGAGATCGGCGCAGGCCTGGTGAGCATGGGTTTTGAGCCCGGCGAGGTCGCCAGCGTACTGGCCAACACCTGTCGTGAGTGGGTCTGGTGCGACCTGGCGGTCCAGTCGATGGGGGGCGTGTGCAATGGCATCTACCCGACCGACGCAGCCCCGCAGGTGCAGTACCTGTGCGAAGACTCGCGCAGCGTCTTCCTGTTTCTGGAAAACGACGAGCAGCTCGACAAGTTCCTCGAAATCGGCGAAGCGCTGCCGGACATTCGTAAGGTCATCGTCTTCGACATGGAAGGCCTCGGTAGCCTGAACGATCCTCGCGTGATGTCACTCGATCAACTGAGGGCTGCCGGACGGTCCCACCTGGAGTCGCACCCGGGTCTGCTCGAGCAGCGTCTGGCCAGCAGAACCGGCGTCGATCTGGCCATCCTGGTCTACACCTCGGGCACCACGGGGCGCCCCAAAGGCGCGATGATCAGCCACGAAAACCTGTGCTCGACGCTGGCAGGCGCGTCCACCGGCATGTTCGAAGGCATTCCCGAGGGCGGAGAGCGCATCGCCTTCCTGCCGCTGTGCCACATCGCCGAGCGCATGATCGGCGAGTACGTACCGATGCTGCGCAAGCAGGTGGTCAACTTCGTCGAAAACCCCGAGACGGTTTTCGAAGACCTGCGTGAAGTCCAGCCGCATGTGTTCTTCGCAGTGCCGCGTGTCTGGGAAAAGATCTATTCCCAGGTCATGATCACCCTGAGCGAAGCGGGCGACATGCAAAAGGCTGCCTACGCCTGGGCACTTGAAGCCAATGCGCAAGACTCCAGGGCTCGCTCGGCCGGCGAGGCGGTTGGAGGCTGGACCGCCCTGAAGGCACGTATTGCCCGCACCCTCGTCATCAACAACGTTCGCAGGATGCTTGGCCTGGATCGAGTGCAACTGGCGCTCACAGGTGCAGCCCCGATCTCGGCCGATCTGATCCGCTGGTACCAGGGCCTGGGCATTCCCCTGCGTGAGGGCTGGGGCATGACCGAAACCTGTGGCGGTGGCTCAATCAATCCGCGCAGGGCTTCCAAGCCTGGCAGTGTGGGGATCCCCGGACCGGGTATCGAAATGCGCATCGCGCCGGATACCAACGAGATTTTGCTGCGCGGTCGCAATGTCATCATGGGCTATCTGAATCAGCCCGAAAAAACAGCCGAAACCATCGATTCCGAAGGCTGGCTGCACACCGGCGACGTCGGCCGCGTGGACGATGAAGGCTACTTCTACATCACCGACCGCATGAAGGACATCATCATCACGGCCGGAGGAAAGAACGTCACGCCCAGCGAGTGGGAGAACGAGCTGAAGTTCTCGCCGTATGTGACCGACGCGGTCGTGATCGGAGACAAGAGAGCCTACTTGACTGCGATCATCATGATCGACCAGGAAAACGTAGAGAAATACGCTCAGGACCATGACGTCCCGTTCTCCAACTACGCCAGCCTGACGCGGGCCAAG
>Ga0315909_10003070_pt1 | contig 20665 bp, 31 predicted proteins | sample LakEriMetagenome_11_FD_203527 | JGI IMG/M metagenome (GOLD analysis project Ga0315909, IMG submission 203527) | Freshwater fungal communities from buoy surface, Lake Erie, Ohio, United States - Buoy 2 MA125 | ecosystem: Environmental > Aquatic > Freshwater > Lake | place: USA: Lake Erie, Ohio... | reverse complement strand
TTGGTCTATGGTGAGTTAATTCCCGTAGAATCAAAAATATTTGGTAAAATGGCTTTTATATTTTATTCTATCGACGATCAACCAATACCACAGATTGTTTATTACCCTTCAACTAAAGAAATAAAAACCCTAAGAGAAATTGAAGTAGAGTTTTCATCTTTTATGCCGCTATACCGAGACGAATTTATAAAACAATTTTCTAATTGGGTCAGAGAAAGGTACTCTGAAGAAATGATCTTCAAAGGAGTTGAGTATGTCGACTTTTTAGAAGAACTACTTGTGTGATATTTATTAGTATGAGCATAAGAGACGAGTTATTGAAATTCAAAAATTCAACGAAGAATAAAAAACAATCATTACAAGAACAAAGTGTTTTTTCTAATTTACCTGGTGTGCAACCAGATAAAATGGATTATAGAAGACCAATTCCTGATCCTGACATTTTACCTGATTGTTTTGACAAACTTATGAAGTCAGACATCACGATGGTATCTTATAGTAATAATTCTTTGAAGGATGAATTAAGTAAAAGAGTTAATGGTGTTGATATAATCTATGACCCTAATTCCCCATCAGATGAGTTAGGTATTACTGTAATGAAAAATGGAAAACCTTTTTGTTTTATCAAAAAGTAATTTTTTTAATTTACTGAATATTTATTTAATAAAAAACAAATATTATGGGAAAAATAGTAAGACTTACTGAATCAGAATTGATACGATTAGTAAGAAAAACAATACAAGAAAGCCAAGCAAATCAACAAATCGCAGGTTCTGCGGCTGTTGGATTAGCGGTTGGTGGTATACCAGGAGCTATTGTTGGTGGTTTGATTGGATATGCAAATGCCGGAGGTTCAGGAGATAACGTACTACAAACATTAAAATATTGTAGATCTAAAGGAATGGGTAAACCATCAATCTCCGTACAACAAGCTTCAGGTATTGCAGATAAGATAAACGGGGCTATATCTGGTTTAGGGACTAACGAAGCTGCTATTGGATCCGCCATGAGATCAATTAAATTTTTTCCTGATTTTTGTGCCGTTGCAAACACGTATCAACAAAGACATGGTGAAAGTTTAGCGGCAGCATTAGATGGTGACCTTGATATGGAATCTGATTGGAAAAAATATGTTTGGTTACCTTTATTAGATATAATCAACAGAAGTCAAGCGGCGGGACAATCAATCGGTAAAGCGGCAGGAAAGGCCGATCAAATTGCAACCGCTCAAGGTCAAGCTTTAAAGGCAAAACAAGCGGCAGCTCTTAAAGCAAAAACAAAAACAGTACAACTTAACCAACTTGATAAAAATAAAGTAATGTTGGTTCAAAAGAAATTAGGTTTACCTGTTGACGGAATTGCAGGACCCGCAACTACACAAGCGGTTCAAAAATATCAACAACAAAATAAATTGCAAAGTATCAATCAAGTACTAACAAAGTTAGGAATAGCTTAATAAAAATTTTATAGAAACAATTAAACCTCCTTATGGGGGTTTTTTTGTTTTATGGAGTATTTATATAAAAAATATATTTTTATGGGAAAGATAGTTAGAATGACTGAGGCCGACTTAGTTCATGTAATCAAAAAAGTTATTAAAGAAAGCCAAGCAAATCAACAAATCGCAGGTTCTGCAGCCGTTGGATTAGCGGTTGGTGGTGTACCAGGGGCTATTGTAGGTGGTTTGATTGGATATGCAAACTCTGGAGGTTCAGGTGATAAAGTACTTAAAATGTTAAAATATTGCAGATCTAAAGGAATGGGTAAACCATCAATATCTTTACAACAAGCTTCAGGAATTGCAGATAAAATAAATGGTGCTATTGCAGGTTTAGGTACTAACGAAGCTGCTATTGGGGCTGCCATGAGATCAATTAAATATTTTCCTGATTTTTGTGCCGTTGCAAACACATATCAACAAAGACATGGTGAAAGTTTAGCAAATGCGTTGGACGGTGATATTGACATGGAATCTGATTGGAAAAAATATGTTTGGTTACCTTTATTAGATATGTTGAATAGAAGTAAGGCTGCGGGTCAGTCATTAGGAAAAGCAGGTGGAATGGGTGATAAAATTGCAGGAGCTCAAGGGTTAGCAGTCAACGCACAAAAATGTGGTTGGGGTAAAGATGTTAATGGATATAAAGCCTCGGGATATAAGTGTCCAAAACCAAAGACGGCAGCTAAACCTGTAGGTCAAGGAACTCAAGGTACTAAAGGTGTACCACAAAAAACGGCAGTTAATAAACCTGCGGTAAGTGTTAAACCAAAACAAACAACGGCTCAACCAGCACAAGCGGCACCAGCACAAGTTGCTCAACCACAAGCGGGTCAAGTTCAACAACCTCAACAATTACCTATAGCTTCCGCACAACCAGCAATGGATGAGTTGATGAAACAATCACAGGCTAGGTTACCTCAACAACCAGCTCAATTTCAACCACAACAACCTCAAAGAAATAGACCATTAAGAAATTTATTCAACAGAAGACAAGCGTAATGGCAAAAGCGAAAAAAGAAGGTAAGAAAAAAAGAAGTAGAAAGAGTGTCTTAAAGACTCTACGTATGATTAAAAAAAATGAAGAGTTAATAAAAAAATATAAATCTATTTCTAAGTGAAAAAAGAACTCCTTAATGAAATACGATCAATAAAAGTTATGATGGGTCTTTTGAATGAAGATCAAGAAATGGCTTCGCAAGCTTCAGATTTGAGCAAAGTTCAAAATCTTGCAAAACTTGAGGGTTTGGAGGTTGATGTTAAAAAGTATTTAGATAAAACCAATCCAATATGTGAACCACCAAAAACAGGAAATGAAGAAAATGACATGATCCTTAAAAAGGTTTGGGAATGGTCTAGTGATCCTGAAAATAAAAGTAATTTAAAAGAGTTATTAAAAAAAACTAAGGAGTACTACGTTAATATAAAAAAAACAAATTCATCAAATGAAGGTCAATCATTAGTCGTTGGAAATTTGTCAATACCATCAACTGTTGTACTATCATCAGGTATTTTTATTTTGGTTATATTGATTTTATTTAGTACGCCTCTTAAAACAAATTGTAAAAAATGGAGTAAAGTTGACGGTATGTCATAATTTTTTCGGTCAACATAATATTTATAAATAAAAATAACATGAAAAACAATCTTTTTTTAATATCAGAATCTGAAAAAAGTAGAATTCTGAACATGCACAAAAAAGCAACTAATTCACTTTATTTAAGTGAACAAGCGGCACAACCCGCAGCTGCACAACCCGCACAAGTACCTACTGACTTAAAATCAGTTGCCGATATACAAAACTTTTTAATTGGTAAAGGTTTCGATGTTGGTAAAACAGGTGCTGATGGTAAAATGGGTCCAGCTACTATTGCCGCTTTAGGTAAATTTATGAGTGGTGGGGGTGGAACGACACCAACGCCAGGAACACCTGCTGCAGGAGGAACAACCGCAACGGCAGGAACACCTGCTGCGGGGGGAACAACCGCAACGGCAGGAACACCTGCTGCGGGGGGAACAACACCGCCAGCGGCGACACAAGCAGCGGCAACACCGTCAGCGGCAACACAAGCAGCACAAGCAGTAACAACAGCGGCTCAACAAACAACTAATGTTCCTTTAGCGTCGAGAAAGGATATTAGACAAGGAAATAGACAAGTTAGACAAGACCAAAGAACTCTTAATAGATTAGGTGGTAGAATGACTCCTGAACAACAAAAGGCTTACCAACAATCTATTGCCAGCAGAACTGGTATTAGTAAATAATAAATTAAATTAAATTATAAATATGAAAAAAGTAGTTAGACTTACTGAAAATGATCTCAGAAGAATTGTTATAAGAGTCATCAGAGAACAAGAAGAAATGGACAAAAGAGAAGCCGAGGATGTTGCAATGGATGCAATACAAGATGAAATAGAACAACAAACCCAAGATCTATCTTCAGAAGAAATTAGAAAGGCGATACGAAACTTAGAAATGGTACAAAGAAAAATTGAAAGAAACCCTGAGTTGGAGGACAAAACATTAGAGGATGTGGTAGATGAAATCAAAGAAGGTGAGTTATCTGAGGAAGATGATTTAGGATCAAGACGTTCAAAAATGATGAAAAATTTAAAAATTGGTGCTGGCCTTGGGGCTTCAGCCGCAGGTCTTTTAGGTTTGGTTTCACAAGGTATGGGTTATATTGATTTAGGAGATACATTTATTGCGGTACACGATGCGGTTGCATCACTTGGTGATTATGCGGCACTTATTAGTCTTGGGACATTAGTTTCAGGTATAATATACGCTTTGAAGGCGGTTGCTGATGATAAAGAATTAAAAGAAAGTTACTATAGAAATAATAGAAGAAACTATAGAAGATAATATTAAATAAAAATCTAAATAAAAAACCCCTCAATCATTCGAGGGGTTTTTTATTTTTAATTTCTTCCAACCTGTCTTCTAAAATAGAAATTACTTGATCGATTTCTGTTTTATCTTCGTCACTTACTAATTTGAACTTATGGTATTTGTGGATAAATTCCCAAAAAAATAAAAAGTGAACTAAAAGAAAAATTATAAAACTTTCTTTAGAAAAATCAAAAATAATAAAATAAGGAACACCAAAACAAATAATTGTAAAGATAAAGTTGACAATATCTGAATTTGACTTTGATAAACATTTATACTTTCTTACTACTCTTTCTAATTCTTTCTCTGATAAATCTTTGTATAAGTCCGCTTCTTTTTGAATTTTATTTCTCTGATCCATGATGACAGGTGTTTATTTTTACAAAGATAGTGATTTTTTCTTAATAAAAAAATTACCCAACTGAAATTACCTCCAAATCAAAAATTAAATTCTTTCCTGCTAATGGATGATTACCATCAATAACGACTGTGGACTCCTTTACTTCTTTTACTAAAACATTTAAAGGACCTTGTTGGGTCATTGTTTGTAACATTTGACCTTCAGAAACACCCTCAGGAACTCTATCTAATGGTAGTTCAGCAATCATTTGTGGATTAACATCACCATAAGCGTCTTCAAAAGGAATATTTATTGTTTTTGTTTCACCTTCACTCATACCTAATAAACCTTTTTCAAATCCAGGAATTAAAGATCCTTGACCTAAAGTTGCGGATAATGGCTCACGGCCTTCACCCAAAGAAGAATCAAAGATTGAACCGTCCTCTAATTTACCCGTGTAATTTACAGACACGGTACTGTTAACATCTACTTTTTTCATAATATATCAAAATTTGTAAAAAAAATACAAAATAAAAAGAACTATGTAAAATAGTATTTATATAATATGTCAGATTTTTTGAAACATTTATATATTACGCTTATGAACAAATACGGGTCGTTCATGTGGTTTGGTATTCATATGGGAGTCACTCAAGTTGATTGGCATTGGGTATTGGAAACTTTTGCGTGTATATTGATAAATTTAATGGTATTGCATACAATTTATATTGAATGGAAAGAAAGTAAGACTAAAAATTAGCAATGACTATCTTTCATTTTTCATTCAAGACCAACTGAACCAATTTAAATTCGTATTTATAGTATGAAACATTTATTATTTTTATTATTATTCCCCCTTTTTGTTTATTCACAGTATTGTCCTTTAATAGGACCTGATCTAAACCTACCCTGTGGTGTTACACAAACAACTTTAACCGCAGATTTATCTCAATGTGGACAAGGTGCTAACCCAAATGGTACATCAAATTATAATGTCACAACAATACCTTATGTTACACAAACAAACAATGGTACTTTAGTTCCTTTGGGTGATGATGTACAATCAAACACATTTAATATTGGATTCACATTCTGTTATTATGGGTCAATCTATACTCAATTTAGAATTGGGTCAAATGGATGGATTTCATTAGGGGCTGGAGTTCAACCAGGAACTTTTACATCCGTTGGGATACCAAATGCAGGTGCGGCTGTTCCTAAAAATTGTATTATGGGTCCTTGGCAAGATTGGAATCCTGGCGTAGGAGGACAAGTAAGGTATCAAGTTCAAGGGGTTGCTCCATGTAGAAAATTAGTTGTTAGTTGGATTGGGGTTCCTATGTATTCTTGTACTAATTTACAAGGAACTTTTCATATTGTAATTTACGAATCAACTAATGTAATTGAAAATTATATTGCAAATAAACCAAATTGTCCTCAGTGGGCGAATGGGACTGCAGTTCAAGGAGTTCATAATTTAACAGGTACTCAGGCCGTTACTGTACTGGGAAGAAACTCAACACAGTGGACTGCAGTAAATGATGCGAGACGATATACACCATCAGGACCCGTCATTCAACCAGTTTTAACTTGGTATCAAGTTGGAAACCCTGTATCTATTGGTACAGGTCAAAGTATCACTGTTACTCCTCCATTAGGTGGTGCTTATTATACTTGTCATTTAGAATATGGTGCTTGTAATGCTGGTTGGTCAACTTGTAATCAACAAGGAGTTGGTTTAGGTCCTGATACAATTCATGTTGTACCTACCCCTGTACTACCGACACCAAATGTTGTGATAAATAATCCACTTTGTAATAATAGTTGTGATGGATCGATATTAGTAACTCCTGTTGGGGGTAATGGGGTTCAAACAATTTCATGGAATGGTAACCAAACAGGACTAAACCCAACAGGATTATGTGCGGGGACTTATCTTTTCACATTGTCAGATGCAACTGGATGTAATTATAATGGAACCGCAACACTTATAGCCCCACCACCCTTACAACAACCATCAATTGTACCAACAAACCCACTTTGTTTTGGTTATTGTGATGGATCTGCAGTTGTAAATCCAAATGATGGAATTGCACCATACACTTTTGTTTGGAGTAATGGTCAAACAACTCAAACAGCAACAAATCTTTGTTCAGGGAATTATTCTGTAACGGTTTATGATGTAAATAACTGTCCTGCTACACAAAATACAACACTTGTTGACCCCCCAATCGTAACAATTAACCAAATTACAGGTTTGGATACGGTTTGTTATAACTCTACAATCAATTTATACAACGTTTCAAGTGTTTTACCTAACTTAGGATACCTTTGGACCACTACAATAGGAAATATCACCTTAGGACAAGGTACAAATCAAATAAATTTAGATGTTACAGGTGTAAATGGTGGATTTTATACCAACGCACTATCAGTAATTGGTATAAATCAACTTGGTTGTCAGTCATTACCACAAACTTTCACTATAGTTGACTTAAATATTCTTCCTGTAATAGATCCTGTTGGGCCTTTCTGTGAATATGATGAATGTATTACACTAATGTCAAACCCATCAGGTGGAAATTTTAGTGGGAATAATGTTTGGGGAGACCAATATTGTCCAACCAATGGTTTTATTGGGTTAGATCAAGTGAATTACACATATAATCAGTCTGGTTGTTGGTTTGATACAAGTATTTTAGTTCAGGTATTCCCAAGACCATTACTAACACCTGTGGTTAACGGTGTTGTTGGTGAAAATGATGAGTATCATGAATTATGTGAGGGTGATACTATTACAGATGTTTTTGATGCTATCTCTGTAAGTGGTGGATTTAACGAATGGTACCACTTTGGAGACACAACTGTCAACCAAACACTAAATATTACATGGGATCAAGATGGAATATTCCAATTTAATGTTGTTAGATGGGATAATGGATGTGTTTCTAACCCACAAAACTTTGTTGTAACCATAGAATTATGTCCAAATGAAATATTTTACATACCAAACGCCTTTACACCTGATGGTGATGAACGAAATAACACATTTAAACCTGTAATTACAAGTGGAGTAGATATTTTTAACTATAGTTTTTACATATACAATCGTTGGGGACAAGTAATTTGGGAATCTTACAACCCAAATACAGGTTGGGATGGAACATTTAACACAATTATGTGTCAAGATGGAGCATATACTTGGAAATTAAAGTTCAAAACTCCTAAAACTGATGAAATTAAAGAGTTTTTAGGTAGTTTCACACTTATTAGATAAGAGATATTTATTTGTATGAGTAAAAAACAAAATCCAAAGTTAAAAGAGGGTGATCGTATTGTGTTAATATACATGCCAGGTGAAGATATTGACACAGGAACCAAAGGAAAAGTTAAAAAAATAACCCCACAACCTAGTTTTGGGTCAGAATTTGACTATATGTACGATGTTGAGTGGTATGATGAAGATGATAAAGTAATAAGTACTTTATCTTTGATCCCACAAAGTGATACTTGGATGTTAGATCCTGAATTTAACCAAAAAAACCTCCAAGAAGCTCGTTTTACTGAGTTAGATGACCTTATTAAACACCATGAATGGTCAAAATTATTCAAAAAATCAGATTTGACGTATATTTTAGACTATTTGAAGGTAATTAGAGACCTTGGAGTGGTAAATATGATGGAAGCAGGTCAATTTTTAGGTCAAACAAAGGAATATCTCACAAAATACTTCGATTTACACCGTATGCAACGAGAATTGGACGATGAAGATGAAGAATTGATCGAAAAAATCATAGATATGTCAGATAAAGTAAGAAATATCATGATTTCAGCGTCAATTACCGATTTAGAGCGAAAAAATCAAGAAATTACAGGTAGATCAGCAACAAATCGGTTAAATAGACTTGCAGGAGAGTTATTAAGGTGGTATATCAAGTCTTTTTAGTTGATTTTATCAAAAAAAACACCGATTATTAGATAAAATCAAACAAATTATGACACTTTTATCAATTTCTTTACTCGTTTTTAGTATTTGTATACTATTTTTTACCATTTTAATGGTTATTTGGTGGAAAAAATACGGAAAAACCCTATTTTCTACCCTAAAAGACCTAAAAAACATGCAAAATCCCGAAAATTTTACAGAAAACCTCAATAATTTGGGTAATTTAGAGGATTTTTACAAGAATATGGGTAATTTTGGGGGTCAAATGGGTAATTTTAATCAAAGAATGAGTGAATTTGCTAAGAAAATGGGTAAAAAGTAGTCTATTTATACCCATTTTTACATAAAAAAACCCCCAAAACAGGGGGTTTTTACGTTAAAATAAAGTTATTTTTACTCTTTTTCAGTACTATCTTCTTTAAAGAAATTGGTTAAAAACTTACCCACAACACCTAATACTATAGATGTAACAATCATTACTTTAATTTCTTTAGGTGTGAAGATATCTTTTAGGTTATCAAACTGCCATAATCCACCAATTGCAAGTACAGAAGCTACCGCCAATAACGCATCTCCCGTTTTTCTCCACTTTTTTGGTGTGGGTTTCCAATAACTACACAATAAACCGTTAACTTTTTTTCTCATTATTTACCTTGACCTCTATATTTTTTAGGTCTTTCTTCTTTGGGACCGAATTTCTTCTTTAATTTACCTACTGTTTTCTTACCAAAAGTAACTTTATTAGATGAGGTTGGAGTAGAAACTTTTTTTGCCATTTTAGATCGTTATAAACCTTTAATTATGTTCAAAGACTGTTTTAAATATTCTTTAGCTCTTGTTGATGGGGTATATTCGTCATCTCTAGTTTGTAAATTCAAAACTCTTTCAATATCCTTAACTAATTCGGTACCATGTTCGTTTTCTTTATATAATTCTACTATTTTATCCATTGCACGATTACATCCACCTGTTGTTTCATCATAATAATTTTTATTTCGAAATCTGTTAAGGTTATTCATCATTTCATAAGCTAAATGAGAACCACCATCTTTAATATCTTTGAATAATCTTAAGTTATTGAGGATTCCTAAACTATCAACCATTGAGTTTACACCCGAAGATCTTTTACTGACTCCTGGTGAATATCTTGTATATTCGTCCGCTCTTCCGACAATTTCATCCAAAGGGATTACGTTTTCAGGTATACAATTTGCTTTCTTTTCTTTCTTTTTAGATCCAGATTCTAATTTTTCTTGTTCGTTTAAAACTTTACGAACTAATAAATTAACTTGTGATTCTGATAACCTTCTTGTTTTCATATATCTAATAAATTTTATCTGTTTTAGAGTATTTATTAAATAAATATCACTTATTATGAGAATTTTAGAAAATATAGTTAGAAAGAATTTACTCGAAAAAGTTAATCACCCTATGAGGTTGACTGAAGATACTCAAGTTTCGGATAATTTACAATATCACTTGGATAAAAATTTAACTCTCAGTGACAATAACTTCAAAATTTATTCGAAGTCTTTTTTTGATTTAATAAATGAAGTGAGAGTATTATTCCAAATGGGTCTTATAGATTTGAATGAAAATGACATATCAATAATAGAAAGCGATTTAGGAAAGTCGGTAATCTTGGAAAATGGTCAGGAAGTTTATTTAGACGTTCCCATTGAAATAAAAGACTATATATCAGAGGCAGAATATCAAGGAAGAAAAGTACAACTTGGTAAAATTATGCAGGGTGACGTAAAAAAGTTTAAAGTGTACGTAAAAAACGATAAAGGTAATGTTGTTAAAGTCAATTTTGGGTTTGGTGGTAAATCCGCCAAAGGTAAAAGAATGACAATTAAAAAAAATAACCCACAAAGAAGAAAATCTTTCAGAGCAAGACATAATTGCGATAACCCTGGCCCGAGATGGAAAGCAAGATATTGGGCTTGTAGAACATGGTAATATTATGTCGATAATTATCGAAAAAACACTAAGAAAAAATCTTTTACGTTATATTAAGGAGAGCGAAATTACCCCATCTGATTTAGCCATTAAAAACATTTGTGATGCAGAAAGGTTTTGTAGTGCTCAAGGTAAAATAACCTTTGGTCAGTTAAAAGCTTTAGTCGAATCCGCATCTAAAAAAAGATTATATAAACATATTGGTGAGGGTGGGTATAAAGCAACATTAAGATTGTTACCTTGGTTCTTTCCTCAGTTATCTATTGCAGGATTTACAGGATCAATTGTAAGGGCCGCAAATAAAATATTTAGACCAACCTTAGAAGACACCACAAACTATAAAACGTGGTGGGGTAAAGCGATTATGAAATCTTTTGATTTAGCCGAAGGTGAATTGTCTTTGAGTGATCCATTGACAAAAATATTTTTTATATCGGATGGTTTATTAACTTTAATGGATGATAAATTTAAAATTAAATTTGCCAGATACGTCGCAGAATTAGCAACAGAAATGCCTGACAATCAAGAAGTTCCTGAATATTTTGTTGAAAATGAATTAAGACATTGGATCAACGAAAAATTCTTGTTAGATCCTCCTTTACCACCTAAAAGGACTAAAGACATCTAAGATTCTTCAGTGCTAATGATTATTTCGTTTAATCTTCTTTTTGCCTTTTCTCCCAATGGAATGGGATTTCCTCCTTCATCAATTTGAACAAATGTAATATGAGTTTTCAAAACTAAATCTTGTTTACCTGAATAAACGTTATGTGCTCTTGCCTCCATATATAATGTCATTGAGGTGTTGCCAACTTTAGTGGGTTTCCCATAAATCTTCAATAGCTGGGATTCCTTAGCGGGTCTTTCGAAATTACATTGGTCGATGCTTACGGTTACCATTCTTGGAGTATCACATAACTGCATTGAGTATCCAGCCGCAGAAGCATCTATCCAAGAAAGTAATTTTCCACCAAAAAGATTTCCGTGAAAACCCAAGTCTGATTTTTTAATTGGGTGTGTATTGAGTAGTTCCATAATATTGATAATAATAAGTTTTAATCATATATTTATCAATATGATTACAATTAAAAAACACAATTTATTAGAGCAAAAACAATATGACCAACCTGTAAGAACAATTGTTAAAGACATAATTAAGTTGTATAAATCAGAGGGTGACGGGGAGTATTATTTACCAGAAGAACTAGAGGAAGATATTTTAGAGTATGAATTTCCAAAATTTTCACTTTCGGTAGAATTGATATTAGAACCTTCAGACATGATTGACGACTTTATTGTCGATGCTGAATTATTCAGAGAAGATAACGTAATATCAGTAACCATCAAATATAACCCCGAAAAAAAATCTAAAATAACATACGATTTGATTGGGGAATTAAACGAGATCGTTGCCCATGAGATGAGACACATTGTTCAAAAAGATAGAACAGAATTTAATTTAGAAAAACCAGCCGGAAAAGGAGTTGATTATTACACAAGCCCTGAAGAGATAGATGCCCAAGTTTTTGGTTTCAGAAGAATGGCTAGAATAACTAAAAGACCTTTTACAGATTTAGTACGAAATTGGTTCAGAACTCATAAAGATTTACATACTTTATCAGATGAAGAACAAGAAATTGTTGTAAATAAACTTTTAGATTATAATTCTAAGATTTAAATCTTTTGATTATTTTGGATATAAGTTTAGTCAATATGGTTGATGAAACTAATACCACAGAATAGTGTACGATTCCTTTGATAATTATTGACATTTCATCCTCAGAAAGATCCATATCACTAATGTGTTTTAAAAAAGGAACTAAGGGAACTAAAAATGCGTAAGCTAACATATTAGATGTTTTAGAAAATGTCATATTAAGACTTTCTAAAAAATTCATAAAAGAATCTTTTAAATCATAACTTTTCATAATCGCTCTATCAAAAAAAGTAATAATTCCATTTTCTTTTATTAGTTCTAAAACTTTTTGTAATTTTTCTTTATTGGATGAAAAAAAAGTTAAAATTATACCAAAACAAATCAAAGTAATATCAGAAGAACTTAGGTTTGTATAGGTTGTTTCTAAATACCTTTGGATCGGTCCAACAAACCCACCAATAGTTGCACCCCAAGTAAGTGCAAATGTAAAATCAATACCATATTGTTTTTTTATATCACTTATGATATCAAACGTAACTTTCTTTGATTTATCAAATTCCTTTTCTATTTCGGATTTTTTTTCTTCAAAAAGTAATTTTTTATATTGAGATTCAGTTAAAAGTACATCCATGGTATTAGTAAATATTAGTTAAAACGGTAATAATTTATTTTATAATTATATAAATTATATTCTGTTTATAAAAATTTGTATATAAAATTGATATTTATTTGAAAACCAATATTATGAACGCATATTTTTTTAAAATGAACAAACAAGAAAGAGACAATATTCTTGATCAACATAAACAAGTTTATGATGGTTATGTTACAAGATATAATAATCAAAGTAACGAAACCCCACTTTATGTCCAAGATTTGGCAAATGATAAAGGTGGGATAACTCTGAACAATAAAGGGGTTGTAAAACCTTATACAAATACTAAAATAAACGAATCTGCTTTGGACCATATTGGTGATGGTCCTCGTGATCTAAAAAATGGTACAGTAGACCTAGACGCTGAAAATCCAAAATATAACACAATTAAAAACATATCTATGCATGATGAATATCCTTCACCATCTGAGATTGACGAATATTATAGTACTTTTGATTCTGACATGGAAGAAAATAACGATCAGTATGAGTACGATATTGATGAGTTAGAAGATTATTCGGCAGATGAAATCAGTGAAGAATATGATGATCTATCAGAACAACCAACTTTAGATTTAGAGGATATTGATGAAGAAATATTACCTGAATTTATAGAAGACTTGAATGAGTCTTTAGATATGTTTAAAAGATTCCAAAAGTACAATTAAAAATGGAAATACAAGAATTGATATTTTTTTACTTACATGAAAACTCAAATCAAGTTGAGGTACAATTTAGACTAAGTATTGATTCTGACGAGGAGATAAGAACAGATTTTATTGATATAAATGAAGCAACTGACTTTGGGTTTGATCTTATTATGGAAGATTATAACTTACATGAGGAAGATGAGGATGAAGAATTTTACTGGCTAGAGTCACCATCTATTGATGAGGATAGTTTGATTTCTTTTTTAAACGAGTACTACATTGTAAATTCTGATAAATTACCAAAACCCGAGTTGATTTAAGGACCAACTCGAGTTAAGTACATTGTTGTAGTTTCACCGCTGTTATTAGCGCCATAATCGTAGCTACCTGAAGTTCTTATAACCAAACTTTCAACACCATCATCAATTATCTTCCAAACTCTACGAGTGCCATCGTAATCAAAAACGATATATCCTAAGTCATAAAGATTATTATGACCTTGAACGTAATAGGTAAACATTTTATTCCATGTAGTAGAACCACTAGGTAGATCTACAGGGTCGAAATAAATAACACTGTAGTCTAATGCTAATCTTGTCAAACCAACTGAAATAGAATCCAAAGGTCTCGTCTCACTTGGATTTACGTAGTTATCTCCAGGGTAAAAAACACGGTCCAAGTTGTCATCGTTTCGATTGTCATATACAATTTTATCAATTACATACTCACCACTCAAACTTAAAGATTTTGGTTCACCATATTTAACACAAGATGTTATTACAAATAATAAGAGGAAGTAGATTGTATTTTTCATAAAATGTTTATTTCTACAAATATACACTTTTTTTTCTTTTATGCCAAATATTTATTAAAAAATGGAGCTTGACGATATTATAGGATTATTAAAAAGGTACACTTATACTTCTGATGATAAAAACAGTGAATTAGGTGAACAAGACGCCGCAGCGGGAGCAGGCGGAGGTGGTGGTGCGGTTTACCCTACCGTAACTAAATGGGAAACAGGTCTAACAAGAAGTGTTGCTAATCAAATAGATTACAAAGCCAAGTGGAAAGATTTAAATAAAGTATCAAGAGGTAAAGCAAACACTTTATTATAAATGATAATTTGTAATATTTATAGTACATGAAAAGAATCCAAATAACAGAAAGTGAAAAACAAAGAATCATCTCAAAACATTTGAAAAATGTTCAAATCGATGAATCTATTGTAATTTCAGACTGGCTATCACCAGATGAAAAGTACATGATATTGTTCGACGAATTGTTTGACATCCAAAACCAAAAAAAAATTGGTGATGTTTGGAAACACCCTGAAAATTTGGTAACGTTTTTGGAACATTCATATAGAGTGTCAAATCTTAGAAAAGATATTAAAGAACATGCTAGTAATACTTTTAGTAAAATGTTATTGACTGAAGGATATAGCGACATGTCACATTTAAAACCTTTAGTAAAACAATATCTAAAAGAAGAAGGTAAAGGTTTATGGGACAGTTTCACAACTTGGTTATCAGACACGGCATCCTCAACTGTTACGGGAGTAAAAGATTTTTTCGTAGACTCTTGGGAAGGTATTAAATCATTTGGAGTTGCAATTTCTAAAGGAGATTGGGACGAAATTGTAAGTTTACTTAAAAGAGGAGTAGTTTGGTTGGCAAGAAAGTTAAGACAAGCACTTTATAGCCCTGTAGGTATCATAGTTGATGCAATACTAATTGCAACAGGTGTTGGTAAATTAGCACAAGCGGTTGCTTGGGGTATTGTTGTTGCTTTAGATATATATGAATTTGCAACTGGAGATTACGAAAATAAAAATGATCCTATGTGGATGAGAATATTGTTTTTTGCTATAGACATTATCGGTTTTATTTCTGCCGGTTCCGCGGCTAAAGCGGCTAAAGCGGCAACCGCAGGTATAAAAACCGAAGCCGAACTCGCTAAGGTTCTTTCTAAAAATTCATGGTTAAAAGGGATGTTAGAAAGTGTTGGAAAAAAATTACCGGGATTGTCTTCTATGTTGAGTAGAGTTGGTGAGAGTTTAGCGAAAACATTTCCAAAAGGTGCTAATTTTGTAAAAAGTTCTTTATCAGGACTTCCTAAGTTTGGAAAAGGTTTAAAGGCAGGATTAAAAACTTTTGGTATTGTTGGTACCTTAGGTACAGGAATTGAATATTACAAGTCAAATTTTGGAGGTAAACCTGAAGAGAATGGAGTTAGTGACAATGAAGTTGCTGATATTGAATCTCGAGGTGGTGAAGAATTGGTAAATAAACTAGCGATGGGTACCGCCAACTATAATAATCTTATTTAGAAATATGAAAAAAATTTTATTAGAAGAACTTTCAAGAATAAAGTATCTCAACAATTATGATAGTAATAAAACTTCAGTTGAAAATAAAAAACTAACTAATGAACAAGATGTTCGTTCACTTTTTAATTTGTTTAGAACAGGTGCCGAAGAAAGTAAAGCGGTGGTAAGAGACGTATCAGCGCTAAAAGGTCTTGAATCGGAAAGAAATTTATTAAAGGCTTTAGAGGCCGACAAATCTTTAGTTTCCTCACTTTCCAAAGATATGGAAGCAGTCGCTAAAGAATTAGAAGCGTTTGGGGGTATTGTATCAAAAGAAGGTAAACAACTAAAAACTGCTGAGGAAATTATCTTGGCTGTTAAAGAAAACAAAATCGCACCTGCAGAATTAGGTAGATTCAATGTCACACTTTTCAAAGAAACAGGTAACGTTAAAATATCTGATGCTTTAGCTAAAGACATTGCATCTAGCCCAACATTCATAAGTAAGTATTCGAAAAAAACACGTAGTGAGGTTGTAGCGGCATTAGAAGCTAAAGGGTTTTCTAAAGTTCAGGCAAATAAGTTGTTTGATAGTATGATGTTAAAAACGGCTGAAGACTTGAAATTGGCTACTGATTTAAAAACTACTGAAGAATTAAAATCTTTGGAGGATTTAAAGGCGGCAGAAGAAGCAAAATCAGCGGAAGAATTAAGAAGATGGGAAGAATTAGGTAGAAAAGAAAGAGAGTTAAGTAGTGAAGCTGAAATACTTGCGGCTGAAAAAGAACTTGAGGCCGCACAAAAAGAATTAGAACTTTTACGAGACAACAAACCAAATAGCTTTATGAAATGGTTAAGTGAGCGTGGTATTGTTAAATGGGGTAAAAAAATAATAAAGGCCAAATGGTTTTTGAAATTAGTCGTATTAGGCGGGGGAGCTTGGTTAGCATGGTATCTCTTTTTTAAAGATAGAGGTGTAAAAATTGAATGTCCTGATGGTAAAGAAATAGATCCAAAAACTGGAGAGTGTCCTCAAGGTCAAGGAAGTCAAGACGACGATAACGATGAAAATATTTTACCAATCTATGATATAGATGACGACCCTACAAATTTTGTAGATTGTGTTGATATTTATAAAAAAGGTTGTAAAGACAAGGAAGATAGTATTGAAAGAGTTCAAGAATGTTTGGGATTACCTGTAACAGGTAACTTCGATAAAAAGACAGAAGATGCAATTTTCCAAAAAATAAATAAACGTGATTTCACAAGATCGGATATAAGCAGAATTTGTAAAAAAGGATCGGGTGGATTAGCTTTCAGATTTTAAAAAGATGAATATTAGTAGTATCGTAAGAAAAGTTCTTTTAGAACAAGAGGTTAAAGGTGTTGATTATAAAGATCAATATGACATATTAGAAAAAGGTAGACAATATTGTAGCGACTTTGCTCGTGTTGTTGAAGGTAGAAAAATCAAAGCCCTTACAGGTTCAGAGGTTGATAAATTTCCTGAATTGAGAGGTAATTCTCAAGTTGCTTATATCACAACTAAACCTGACAATGACGGTTATGCTTATGCGTTCTTCGCAATCAAAGATCCACTAATTACCGATAAAACTTCATTTTTGACATATCAGATTTCATCAAAAGCTCCGAGAAAAGTTCCTGAAGGATGGGGTATTGGTTGCGATTACTTCCAATCAAGAAAAGATGTAAGTAAAGACACATTAAGTGATATAAACAGAGCTACATTACAAAGTTTCTTAGATGATAATAAAGGAACTTATTACGAATTTGTAGATAAGGCTTCTCAATATGAATTTGATAGAGTTCCTTACGCCGAATTAACATACAGTGATGGTAGAAAAGTTTTACCTGATTATAAAGGTGATGGTTTTGTATTTGTTAGAAAAAGAAAAGGAAATGTTTTACAAGATAAAGTAGGTCAGCTTGGTCCGGCATTAGATGCGCAAGATTTTACAGCAGTAGAACCAACTGATGCGACTTCACCAGAAGCAAATGCAGGGTTTTTATTAGTGGATGTCGCAAAAGATTATCCGGCTTTAGCATCTTTAGCTAAAGACTCACCAAATACAAAAATTTGGCCTAAACCTGGTACACTATCAGTTCCTGATAAAGGTGCGTGTAGAGATATTATTAAATTATTGGATAGATGTTCCAAACAATCTTCCATTACATCAGAATGTTTAACTAATCTTTGGAAAAACAAAGTTTTGGCTCTACAGTGTGGTGACAAAAAATACATTGGTGGTGCATTTGGTTTAAAAGATGAATACGAAAAATTATTAAGTGATGGTGGTAAATTTGGTTTAGCTAACTTAAAATACGCTAGAGTTAAAGGTTTTGACAGAAGTTCTGATACTCCAGCAAGCTCAGGTCCCGATTTATCAATTAAAGAGAATGTAAAATATATTGTTTCCAAAGTTTTAAACGAAGAATATAAAAGAAGAAATAGACTGTAATGAACCTTACTGATGATCAAATAATTGAATCAATTTTACTAAAGGAAGCACAAAAACTAATAAACGAGGGTTACGATCAAAAACTTGTAGAACAAAGTCTTGCTAATTTTATAACAGGAGGACTTGGTGCGGTAACATCTTTTGGTGGTGAGGGTATTCTACAATCACTTAAAGGTTCATTATTTGGTGTTTTAATTGCTAACTTTGGTATAGACCCAAAATCTTTTTTCGGATTAGCTATAACAAATGCATTTGCAAATTTATCAGTTGGTGATTATCATCGTGTGTTAACCGACTGTGATTTTACAACTAAATTGATCGCTAAGTCTATTTTGGAGTCCTTTATTGATCAAATGAGAAACGCGGCAGGTATGGATAGTTTTTTAATGACCGCATTGAAAGACACTTTTGTTGAGGCCGGTGAAAACACTCAAATGTACCAAAGTTTAGCAAATAAGTTAACAACGTTTGTTTGCCCTGTATTACAGAACTTTGCAAGTAAATATGATTTAAGCCCAATTAAAAAAATCGCAAATTAAATTTTTATTTTTTGTTGTTTTAAGAAAAAGTCTTATATTTGTAGAAAATATAACACTATGAAAAACTTAATCAAATTTGTTCTTGGGATCTCAACAATTTTATTTTTTGTACTTTGTTTATCCCCAAAGTCTATCCAATCTGAAGTTATTAAGACATTTCAACAATCTGAACTGTCTAATGAAGAATTTGACGTTGAAGAATTTTTCGAAGGTACTCTTGAAAATGAAGGAACAAGCGATTATGTTGAAGAAGTAGAGGTAGAAACCAAAAAGGTACAAAAGTACCACTCACCTGAAGTAGTTAGTTATTTTAACGAAATTGCTCTCGGTAGTGAATTTGGTGATGGTAGAGAAACAGCATACAAATGGACCAAAAATGTCAAAATCTTTGTCGAAGGTAAAAAACCTTATTACCTTATGGAAGAATTAGACAGAGTTGTTTATGAATTAAATTCAATTATCAACACCATTAACATTGAAGTTGTTTCTGATCGTTCTGAGGCTAATTTATTCTTGTTTTTGGGGTCTAACCTAAGATTTTTATCAGTTCACCCTGACGTTGACAAATCAATTGTGTCCAATTGTTTGGGATATTGTGTAACTTATTCAAATAGTGCCATTACATTTGTTGATTTAGATCGTACTGTAGGAGAAACAGAATTTCAAAAACATATTTTACGTGAAGAAATTACACAGTCACTTGGATTATTTAATGATTCCGAAAAATATGAAAATAGTATTTTTTATGATGGTTATAGTACAGTAACAGAATACTCTGAAATTGATAAAGAAATTATTGACATGTTATACAACGAATAATATATTTGTTCTCATGGTCCCGTAGCTCAGCTGGATAGAGCAACTGCCTTCTAAGCAGTAGGTCAATGGTTCGAATCCATTCGGGATCACTACTTTAAAATTATGGAAGATATACATCAACAAATCCACGATGAGTTTATCAACTCAGAAGAATATGAAAAATTTTTATACGAGTTACATCAGTATGGCTTGATTTAAAAAATTTTTGTATCTTTGTATTATGAAAAACAAATTACCATACGAAGCCACCTCAAAAGCAATCCAAGGATACTCAGAATCAGTGATTGCAAAATCAGAAACTAACGATTGTGTTGTAAGAGCATTTGCATCAGCATTTGATATCCCATACGACAAAGCCCATAAGTACGTTGCTGAAAAATTTGGTAGAAGACCAAAAAAAGGCACTTTTGGAACCGTAAGTAAACTTGTTAAGATGGTAGATGATAGAACCACCGTCAACTATAAAAAGGTTTATACTGTTGGGGTTAGAAAAAGTTCTACAATGATCAATTCTTTGTCTTATAATGTAAAAATTAAAGGTGTAACCAAAGTAAGACAAATGACCGTCGGGACTTTTATAAAACAAAATCCAAAAGGAACATTTTTTGTTCTTGTTAGACAACACGCATTTACAATCAAAGATGGTGTTGTTATTGGGAACTACGAAGATGCGGTCAAGACCAAAAAAATCATGAGATGTGCTTTTGAAATAAAATAATTTAAAAAACACTTGTTTATTGAAATAAAATACCTACATTTGTAGGGAAATCAAAACTTTTTAAAAAAAACGATATATTTATAACGAAATGAAAACAACTCTTGGACATATGGTCATTTGTAATCAGCCGAGCACGAAGTGGTCGTTTAACTATTCTATGCTAAAACAGTCGAGGGTAATTTCATTTATGAGTTAAA
>Ga0315909_10003069_pt1 | contig 20667 bp, 32 predicted proteins | sample LakEriMetagenome_11_FD_203527 | JGI IMG/M metagenome (GOLD analysis project Ga0315909, IMG submission 203527) | Freshwater fungal communities from buoy surface, Lake Erie, Ohio, United States - Buoy 2 MA125 | ecosystem: Environmental > Aquatic > Freshwater > Lake | place: USA: Lake Erie, Ohio... | reverse complement strand
AAGAACGCCCACCGGCGGTTCCTACGAATCGCCAAGGAACTGTTGCACGACGTCAGTCGAGGAGTGGCCATGAGAATCGAAGACTGGATGAAGGTAGCCGAGGTCCGTGTGGACACGCCCTGGGGCCTCTCGGACACAATGCCCAAGCGGATCGCCAAAGGCGTCTACTCGGTGTCCACACCATCGCATGGAGGCATCTGGGTGTCGCCCGAGTTCATCGAGCGAATCCCTCTGCAACATCGCCAATGGGCCGCTCAGTGGAGCGGTTCATTCAACTGGTTCGAAGAAGACCTGTGCTGGGCGGCTGTCGCTGTCGCTTTCCCGCAATGCTTTGCTGCCCAGGCTCTCCACTCGGCCGAGAAGATCATCGCCCAATACTTTCCCAAGGAATCCCATGAAAACAATCAGCCTGTCGAACGTGGAAGCGAAAGCAATCCACTTTGAATCGCCTTTCGACCCCAAGCATCGCTACATTGTGCTGGCCGAGGATATGGACTTCCTAGCCTTCATGAAGAAGTATTGCGTTGGCGACATGGACGCCAAGAAGGCCACCGGCGTCGAGATGGGAAACGGCAACGACGACTGGTACATGGTGTACGTCGAAAACTGCTTCGACCCGCCCATTGCCATCGTCAACGCGGAGAACGAGCAAGACGCGGAAGAGGCGTTCGTGGAAGCCTTGCCGTGGTCCCACATCACCGAGCCCGACCTGAAGGATTACGATCCCGAGACGCTGCACTATGGGCCTAGCGGCCAACCTTACGACGCCGAACAAGTGATGGTTCGGCAGATCAAGCTAGTGCTGATCGAATGCTGAACTCGAACCCCTGGCTACAAGCCGGGGGTTTTTCTTTTGGAGGCATCCCATGTTCAACGAGAAGTTTGAAATGCAGTTCGAGGACGAAGGCCAGTTCCCGATGGTCCAGGGCAGGCTGCTGGAGCATACCGCTTACTTCCGAACGAACTGGGCGATGCGCCATGATGTGGCGCCGGACTGGAGACGACGGCATCGCCACCTTGCCCGCAAAGCAATCGGCGAGATTCGCTACCTGACTGGCAGGCCGCGAAAGAACATTAACTTTGGGCTCAATAGGAGTGGATCATGATTCTCGAACTCGGGGACGGAACGAAGCTGGAGGCCGACGACAAGAAGTCGCTGGACAAGCTCATCCGCCAACATGAAACCAAGGCCAAGAAGGAGAAGGCCGAACGTGATCGCCTGCATGGCATCGCGATGGGTGAGGCGTACAAGCACGCCTGCGACATCATGCAACGATTCATCGACGACAAGGATTGCCCGAGGGGGTGGAGCCTAAATCCGCCCGAGAAGAGATTCCTGAAGCCCAAGGAGCACCGCAACACGTTCCTGCGTGTTTACCACACGGGAATCTATGAAACCAACTGGGGCCGTGCTGAGGCCGAGCACTACGGATACCAGATTCAGTGGATCCTGGAGAACGGCAGCGGCTTCGATACGGCCGTATGCCTCAAAGCAAACAGCGAACCGTTCGACTTGCAATTGCTGGCGATCGGCATCTATGAGCACGTCGCCGCCTTCTACTCATTGCCCATCAAACTCATTCCCTGGCTGGAGGCACGATGAAAGTAACAGCAACGCGATCATGCCAAGAACTAATCTGCCGCGCTGACGGCGGGTCGATCCGAATCTTTGCCGGCCCGCTCGCCTGCCAGTTCAACGCCGGCTCTGGCGACGGTCGCTACAAAGTCGTCATCGACGAGCATCGAGTCTACGAACAAAAAGGCGAGCTATGGAAGTTCGTCGATTCGTTCGAGGTCAGTGGCCCAGGAGTCCGCCTTAGCAGCGACGATTGTGACGATCGACCGATCTTTCAACTGTCCGTTGGCCGATGGTTCGTTCATCATCAGCGTGATGAGTTTCTGGTTCTCCTCCAGAAGTGCAAGTGACTCTCAACCCCGCTTCGGCGGGGTTCTTTTATGCGCCGAGTTGAGTTCCATTAACCCAAGGAGATCGCGTCATGCGATTCGTACCAAGCGTGGCCGGACACATCGTCCTGGCTGCCGCCAAACAAGACACCAAATTCGCCGTGACAAACGTCGAGTATCAGGAACTGCCCGAGAACCGATTCAAGGTTGTCGCCACTGACACCAAAATCCTGGCCATCCTCGAAGGGGGCTGCCCTGATTCGGAATTACACCCGGCCGAGGCCAAGTTGGCAGCGTCCCCGAATGGGTGTAGCAAGACGCTCATCCCCGCTGACATCTTCGCCCGCGTCATGAAGCCGCTGAAGGTGGGCAAGAGCCACCCGAAGCGGACTGTTCTCGAAACCACTGGCATCGCGGCCAGTGAGACGATCCGTGGCCAAGGATCGGATGTCAACACGGTGACGTTCATCGCCTCGGATGGCAAAGGCGACCGCGTCGAGCAAGTCCAAGTCGAGCAAGCACGATTCCCCGAGTGCGACCACCTGTTCCCCAAGAAGGCCCCCGCCTTCCGGATCAAGGTTCCTGTGGATCAGATGATGAAGCTGCTCGCCATCGCCGGCAAGGTGGGGGAGATGGTGACGCTCGACTTCTACGGGTCGGGCAAGCAGATGATCCTTACGTCCAAGTCGCCCGACTCGGACCTATCCTTTTCCGCCATCTGTATGCCGGTGCCACTCCAACCGAGCGAGGAACTGGCCAAGGAGGAAGACCAGGTCGAGCCTGCCATTTCCTCGAAACGGTTCGATCGAGGCGGTCCATATGAACATGAGACCGACTGAGCTACAACCTGTCGCCCTGTTTGCTATACTTTCTCACTACTGGCCAACTACGGCCGAAACGCTTGAGGGACGCGAAGCTCTCTCACCGGAGATTTAATCCATGTCAACGACTCTGATGCAAGCCTCGAAACAATGGGCCTCTCGGCCAGCCGACGAGCGATTCGTGAGCTTGCTGGACTTGCACACGCATTGCCAGTCCATTCACAACGGCTGCCGATCCCGTGTCCTGTCCAACCGCAACATCGAAGCGATGCCCTTCCAAGACGACAACAAGTCGATGGTGATCGTCGGCCCCGACGAGATCGGGGAGATCGCCCCTACCAATTGGTCATTCGGCCAACTGGCACGACTGGCGGGCGCTCCGGCCGGATACCTTGCCGATCTGCCGAGCCCTATCGCGGCCGACTGCATCAACTATGGGCTGCGGTTCAACCGTGCCGTGGAGGAAGTCGGCGTCCTTTCCTACCGCAACGGCGGGGCTCCCGAATTGCGGGCTGTGACTGGTCCGAACTATGGCCGCATCTGGAACTGCAACATCACCCAATCGCTCATCGAGAAGTTCGGCGACGGCACAACGGGGGATTGGAAGGTCCCCGGCGAGTTCGGCAAGGATGTGACCGTCACCAAAGCGAACACGACGTTGTACGCTTCCGACCGGGATATGTTCGTCTTCCTGGCGGATGAGAAGAACCGCATCGACATGCCCAACCGCCGCGACGGGAAGTCGGGAAGCCTTGCCCGGGGGTTCTTCGTGTGGAACAGCGAAGTCGGCTCGACGTCGATCGGGGCCGCGTTCTTCCTGTTCGACTACGTCTGCTGCAACCGCATTGTCTGGGGGGCCGAGGAGTTCAAGGAGTTCCGCATGAACCATACGGCTGGGGCTCCCGCCCGCTGGATCGAGAACATCATGCCCGTCTTGCATGAGTACAGCGAATCGAAGACAGCGGGCGTCACCCAGGCGATCGCGGCTGCCCAGACGAAGAAGATCGACGACGTGGACGAGTTCCTGAAGAAGCGATTTAGCCGCAAGATGACGGAGAACATCAAGGCCGCTCATCTTTCGGATGAGAACCGGCCGATCGAAACGCTCTGGGATGCGACGACGGCGATCACCGCCTACGCTCGCGGCGTCTCCTACCAAAACGAACGCATTGTCTTGGAACGCGAAGCCGGGAAAGTTCTCGACTTGGCAGCGTAGCCGACAGGCGGCGGGATTCCATAGTCATGGCGTTATAGACCGGGTCCGTTGTGACCCGGCGATCCCGTTTTTGTGCCGACTCCGCAAGGGGTCGGCCTTTTATTTTGGAAACGTTACCACCCCATGAGGCATTCCCATGAAAGCAGAAACGGCTACGCAAGTCCGGCAACACGGGCACAACCTTCTAAAGATTTTCCCGAAGGCGATCGAGCAAGACCCGTTCGAGTTGTGCCACAAGCTGAAGCGGCTCGAACGGGCGGCAACGAAGATTACGCTTCGCCTTTGCAATGGTCCTGAGTTCCCCGGCGGCTACGATGAGGTTGATGAGTTGCTGGGCAAGATTCTCGCGAAGGTCAACGCCTTGCTTGGCAATGTCAACGAATACCAACCGAAGACAGGGGCGAAATGCTCTTGCAGGCGTGGGGTCATTCGGGACAACTGCTCGGCCTGCGAAGGCACTGGCTTTGTCGTTGACTTCGAAGCCATCCGCAAACGGAAGCCGCTCGTCCCTGTTGTCATCAACCGCGACCCTCGGGGATACGCCCTGAAGATTGAGGATGAATGGTTCAAGGATCACGACGTCCGTATCCACAAAGACTGGGGCGGATACGGCATTCTCGCTCCCGACTTTTGACCACCCCAGGCAGAGCATCTATTGCTCTGCCTTTCTTTGTGTCTACATACCAATTCGGAGAACCCCATGTCTCGACAAGAACAAGCCGACTTCATCTGTGGGCTATCGAATAGCATCGTCGAGGAAATGATCAAGCTGATTCATGATGGCCATGTTCCGGCCGATTGGGACGGCTGGCTTCTGCGAGAATGGCTTGCCAACAGAATGCGTGATCAGGCGTGCTTCGGAATACTCCCCCGCAAGGAGTCCAAGAAATACAAAAACGACGTTCTAATCAACAACCTTTAACGAGAGAACCCCATGATCGACAACAGCAAGGCCCTGGCCGAGATCAAGACGACTCGGGGCCTGGAGATGATCGAGGCCATGAATGAACAATCGGAAACGATTGCGATCCTGAAGAAATACATAACCCAGAACATGGTCAAGGACGAAGACTATGGCATGATCCCAGGCACCAAGAGCGACACGCTGTTGCTCCCGGGGGCCGAGAAGATCGCCGCCCTGTTCCGCTGTACTCCGACGTACACGAACACCCATCGGTCGGAGGATTTTAAGACTGGCCTGTTCACCTATGAATGGGCCTGCACGTTCATCAGCATCGACAACGGCAAGATCGTGGCCAATGGGGTCGGCTCGGCCAACTCCTACGAATCCAAATGGCGTTGGCGGAACGTGGCTCGCAAATGCCCCCAGTGTGGCAAAGAAGCCATCATCAAGGGCAACCCTCAGTACGCCCCGAAGAACCAGCAGGGCTTCGACGAAGGCGGCTGGTTGTGCTGGAAGAGAAAAGACGGCTGCGGGGCGCAGTTCCCCGACAAATCGCCAGCCATCGTTGGGCAAGAAACCGGCAAGACCCAGAATGAGAACCTTGCCGATCTGGTGAACACTGTCCTCAAGATCAGCAAGAAGCGGGCGCTCGTCGATTGCGCCGCCGCCATCTGTCGCCGCTATGGTTTCAACTTCGCGGTGGACATGGAAGACGTCGCCGCCAACGAGGCGGAACGCAACCGAGTCTATGGAAATAATAGTGGCACCCACCAGCAGCAGAAGGAAGACGTCCCCGAGGCAGAGATTGCCATCTCGGGCGCCACGGTCCAGAAGATCGTCGATGCGATGGGCAGCATCAACATCTATTGGGGGACCACCAAGCTGCGGAAGTGGTTCGCCGATGAGGTTCTCAAGCGGGAGATCCCGCCCGCCGAGAAGTTGGACGACATGACCGAGAAGGAGGGCCAAGCCATCCTCAAGGCCACGCTGTTCCTCATCCAAGAGAAGGCCAAGAAGGTCGCGAATGAGCCGAAGAAAGAGGAGCCCAAGGAGGAGCAGCCGCCGATCACCAGCGACACCCTGGCCGATCTGGAAGCGTCCTTCCGGTGCCTCAACAAGACGTGGGAGGACGCCCGGGATAAGAAGTACGTGGAAACGATTCTCAAGCGGCCGGTTCCGCCGGCCATGACGCTCAACGAACTAACCGAACCCGAGGCTCAGATTCTCAAGAAGGAACTGGAGAAGCTGATCAGGAAACCCAAGTCATGACCAATGTCCATGCCTACTCCTGTCGAACGCAGCATGATGTCGGCAGCCCTGACCTGACCGACATCATCAAGGATTCGTGTACGCCATACCTGAAACGACTCGGACCATTCGAGTGGCAGGGCACAACCTTGGACGGCTGGCCAGCGTTGGGGAAAGACTTGTGGACCCGGCCAGCGGCCAAGGATCTGTACGACAGGCTGAAGACGGAAGACGTGGTCATGTTCTACGGGATCGAGCGTTGCTTTCTGAGCGCTCGCAACCTATTCAAAATCGCCCAGGGCCTTGAAGACATGAACATCAAGGTCATCCTCTTGGACCTGGGCCTGACGCTCGGCACCCCTGCCAGCAACGCCCTGTTCGAATGCACCCGACGCATCTTGGATCTTCCCAAGCTGGTCAGTGCAGCGACCCGCGAACCTGTGAAAGTCTGATTGTTGTTGACGCCCGCTTTCAGTTTGCTATACTTTTCGACGTGATCGTGAACGGCTGCTTTGGGGCGAGGGCAGTTTACTAGCGATCACACTTTTCGGGGATTAGCTCAGTCTGGTAGAGCGGCACTCTTTTGTGTGCGTCAATATCGTGAAGGCCAACCGGACGCGGGTGGCATGTAGCGATTGCCATCTGGTGACGGCCGGATGGAGCGGTGGTTCAAATCCATCATCCCTGATTCGCCTACCCCATTCCAAGGAGAACCCCATGACCGATGAACCGAAACCCGAGGCCACGAAGGAACCGGAGGCAAGCACGCCGCCGGCCGACACGGGGTCAAAGCCCGTCGATCCACCCAAGGAAGAAGCGAAGTCCTAGTTTGTGACTGTTGATCGAGGGAATACTGAGCGGCCTGTTGCGTGGTGCAATGGGCCGCTCTCGTTCAAGGAGTGAATCCATGCTGGTGTTAAGCCGAAAGATTGACGAGAGAATCCACGTCACTGGTGACATCTGGATCACCATAGTAGCCATCAAGGGGGATCGTGTTCGCGTCGGCCTGGAAGGGCCTGCGGACGTCACGTTCTCAAGGGAAGAAATCCTACCGGAGCACATGCGACATGACAAACGAGACAATGGAAATGGTCGCCGGGGTATTGATCAATCTGGCATACGAAGCCAACCTGAAGGGGGCGATTCTGATCACGTTTGAGGGTGGCACTCGTCACCTGCTTCCGGTGGCTGGCCAGGACGAGTACATGCAGCCATTGGTCCGCGTGGCCAAGGCAATCGAAACCGACTTTCAGAACAAAGAGATTCAGATTCCGGACTGTCTGAATTAGGAGATGTCGAGCCGCCTCTTGGCCTCGGCAACGAGAAGGTCGCGGGCCACGCTGGACTCTGATTCGCCGGTGGCTTTTGCCTGCCGTGCAATCAGGTCCATCGCGGCCACTTCATCCTTGACGCCGAACCGCAACTGCATGTTGACCTGCCTGCGGTTGTACTTCTTCTCATGTTCGTTCCGCTTCTTCGCCATAACTTCCTCCGTCGTTTGATGATATAGATTTTGATTGGACAAGTGTAGCAAACACGTCTAGGATAGGCACGCCAACCGCTTCAACCGAACAACCCCCGGCGTCTCGCATCTTCGCGGTTGGCGCTTCGATTGAGCAGGCGTCGGGGGCCTTTCTTCTCTCCAAGCATGGGAGCTTCGCGTGAGTCAACGTACCCAAGACATCCCCCTTGAGGACATATCCCTTCACAAAGACTGCCAGATGCGGGTCGCGATGAGCGAGGACGCCATCGCCGACTACATGGGCAACATCGACAAGCTGCCGCCGTCGAAAGTCATGCTCGACGAGGATGGGAAGTTCTGGCTGTACGCTGGCTGGCACCGCTACACCGCCTCGACGCGGGCCAAGAAACCAACCCTCAAATGTCACGTCGCCAAGGGCTCGCTCGAAGACGCCATCCTGGCAGCCGCCGGCGAGAACCATGATCATGGCCTTCGTCGCACCAATGATGACAAACGCCGGGCCGTCACTGTCCTCCTCGGCCATGCACAATGGGCCAAGCAATCCGACCGCTGGATCGCAGACCAATGCAACGTCTCCCACCCATTCGTCGCCACCATCAGGGCCAGTAGTATACAAGATTCAACTGGTAACGTTACCACCCCGGACGATGAGGAGCCCAAGCGGCTGTGTCCGAAGTGCAAGAAGTTCGGTTGGGAGCCAACCTGTTTGTCGTGCCGTGAGTTGAACCCGAAGACTCGCTCCAAGCCAACGCTGAAGACAGACGAGTTGACGGATGCCTGCGGGGCCACGGTGCCGAACAAGTTGCGAGACCTGTTTGGAGACAACTGGCTGAAGCAGATCCTGGCGATGATCGACGAGAGCATTTTGGTTCTCGATCCGGACGCCATGAAGAAGAAGCTCAAAGGAAAGTCGCTGGCCTATGCCAAATGGCTGCGGGCTGGTGACGCGATGGACCAACTGGACGCCGCCTATGCTGCCATCTCGGTTCTCCGAGAGACCATTGAGGCGGGCGTCCCCTTCGCGGTCTGCCCTGGATGTCAGGGCAGCGCATGTGATAAGTGCCGGGCGACGGGTTGGATGCCCAGGGCACGCTTCGAAGAAATGGAAGGTGATTGATGGCCGCTGAACTGACACCGCCTGCGGAGATCGAGGAAGACGAGACCCCGGAGAGCGACCGGAGAATGGACCAAGAATTGAAAGCGATCGCGTCCATCATCCGCACGCTGCGAGACCTGGACGAACCGGCCAAGTCTCGCGTGATCCAGTACATCCACTCCCGGTTCGCGAAGGAGCATCCGTAACCAACATGAAAATTCCAGCAACCCCGCCCCAGTTGGCTCATGGCTGGTCGATCGATTGCTATGTTTTTCGGAACCCCAAGAAACGCATCGAGCATTACGAATGCAAAGACATAGACGCACTCAAAGTTCTGTTTGCCAATGTTTACTACCAGCTTAAAGGCAAAGGCATTCGTGACTTTGAGACTCTTGCAGTAGCAGGCGCTGGCCATGTCGAACACTGCCGGACCAAGGAAATCATCTGGCGGTGGGACCAGCGACGGGGCTGGGTTGCTGGTAAGGAACGAGAGTGTTAGCCAAGAAAGGAAGTGTAGCCCCATGAAGCAGCGTTCCCTCTTTGATGAGCCTGTTGTCGTGCAACCGCCAACCACTGATGAAGGAGGGAAGCTAAGACCGTACCAAATCGACGTCCTTGAACGGGGACGTGCCCACATCGGGCGAGGACGCAAGCGGGGAATCATCCAGATCGACACCGGCGGCGGCAAATCATTCGTCGCCGCCGAGGTCGCCCGCTGTGCTCTCCTCAAAGGCAGCCGCATTCTCATCCTGGCCGATCGCATCAAGCTGGTGAAGCAACTCGGCAAAGCACTTCGCAAGTTCGAAGTTCCATTCGGCGTCATCATGGCGGACAACACCAGTCAGCCCTGGCTGGACTGCATCACCGCATCCAGAGACACACTGCACGCCTGGAAGAAGCGTGAACTGGCGATGCCTGATCCGTTTCAGATCATCATCATCGACGAGTGTCACAAGGCCCCGGGCTACGTCTACCAAGAACTGCTTTCCCTCTGGCCTCAAGCAGTCGTCATCGGCATGACTGCCACGCCTGCACGCGGGGACGGCAAGCGGCTGGACGGAACATTCCAATGGCTCGAATGCGCAGTGCCCATCTCTCAGTTGATCAGCGAAGGTTGGCTGGTCCCCTCGGAAGTCTACTGGCCCAAGGAGTTGGCCAAGCAACGCAAGATCGGCAAGGCCAAGCGTGAGGTCGCTGGTGATCCAGTCTCCCACTGGCAACGCCACGCGGAAGGCATGGCAACCATCGGTTTCTGTGCAACCATCAACCAGTCCATCAAGTTCCGCGATGAGTTCCTTCGTGCCGGCATCGCTGCCGAACACGTTGATGCTGGCACACCGGACGCTGAACGGGAGCGGGCCTACGATCGCTTGCAAAGCAGGCGGACAATGGTCCTGTTCTCGGTCGGGTTGCTCATCGAAGGGATCGACATAGCGGAAGTGTCCGCTGCCATCATGCTCAAGAAGTTCGGGTCGATCGTGGAATGGAGGCAGGCTTGCGGAAGAACGAAGCGGCCGGCACCTTGGATCGGCAAGAAGGTATCGATCATCTTGGATCACACGGGCGCCAGCGGTGTCCACGGATCACCGGATGAAGACATCGAATGGTCCCTTGATCCGAACTCCACTGTCGGCAGTCGCCGCAAAGCGAAGGAGAAGAAGGACGGGATCAACAACATCGTCTGCCGCGAGTGCGGTGGCCTGTTCGCAGGCCGGGCGACGTGTCCATTCTGCGGGGCCGAGGCTCCCAAGATGAAGCGGCAGTCGATGGATCGAGACCAAGATGCACGGGATGAAATCCTTTCCAGACGCGACATGGATGACGAGTCGAAGGCATGGGCCATGAAGGAGACATACCACAACACCTACAAGCGGATTGTGGCCATCGCCTGCCATCGGAACCTTACCTTCAAGGCAGTCCTTGCTTTGTTCCGGAAACAGACTGGGACTTGGCCGAGCGATTGCGGTATCGAGTGTCCACCACAAGAACGCTGGGGAGAGAAGGCCGCTATACTTTTCCCCGGTTACACCATGAAGAAAGCGAAGGGAAAGACATGAGCCACACAAAAGGACCGTGGGAATTTTACAACGGAGAAGTAACCACCAAACAAGAACAAGGCCGGTCTTATCGCCGAATTGCCGCTGTCCAAGATTACGGGCTTGGCAGCGATCCAGAAGTTGACGAAGCCAACGCCCGCTTGATCGCCGCCGCCCCTGATCTGCTCGCCGCCATGACATTGATACTTGACCGACTCGCCACATCGCCCATGCAGGACGACGAGCTTGCCGCAACGATCCGTGCTGCCATCAAGAAAGCGAAGGGACTATGAGCAAAGAGCTTGTGATCGAAAACGGATTGCAGATATGGGAGAACGGACACAACGCACGGACTTCTCCACGGGTCTGCTCGATCGTGAACGCCAGCGAGCCAGTCGAGCAACTGACCCGTCAACAGCAAGAGGCTTACGCCCATCTTTTCAAGGCTTCCCCCCTACTGCTCGAAGCGTGCGAGTATGCGATCCAGTGGATCGACAACATCGCAAAGAATAACCCGGACGCATTGCTCGACGCGATGCCCAACAACACGCTCGGCCGAACTTTCATCCGCCACGCCATTGCGAAAGCGAAGGGGTTGTAAGTTCAGCCCTGACACAGACGAATAACCAAGGAGACCAAATGAATTTCAACAAGATCATTCTCATCGGCCGCTGCACCCGCGACCCCGAGGTTCGCACCTTCGGCAATGATGGCAAGGTTGCCAAGATCGGGTTCGCCGCTTCACCGTGGCGGAAGAAGAACGCTCAGACCGGCCAGTGGGAGGACGAGCCCATGTTCATCGACGTGGAAGCGTTCAACCGGGGGCAGAATGGGACGCTCGCCAACATCGTCGAACAGTTCTGCCGCAAGGGCAGCCTGATCTGCGTCGAAGGCAAGCTGCACCTGGACCAGTGGGACGACAAGACCACCGGGCAGAAGCGGCAGAAACACAAGATCGTCGCCGACACAATCACCCTCCTGGAAACCAAGGCCCAGGCCCAACAAAGTGGTAACGTTTCCACCCAAAAGCCTGCCGGCCAATCGACCTACGCTCCCCCGCCGGACATGGACGATGACAATTCTGGACCGGGCGAAGAGATCCCATTCTGATCGAAGACCTTGCCATGACTGTCGTTAGAGTTTACGCTTATGTAATGTCTTCTCTGGACTCCGAGGCGTGGTTGTTGCTGGCGAGGAAGGCGGAAGCGTCCGTCCATCGATTCGCCAACCGCTGTCCGCCCTGGCTGGAACTCGACGAACTCAAAGCGATGATCGTGGCCAAGATCCCAGACCTTCTCAATACCCGACCACCCGATATGGAGGTCGGGTATTACATTTACTGCCGGGCATCCTTCGAAGCCCGCCGCATCCTCTCCCGCCAGCGGGCCTATCCCAAAGAGATGTGCGATGTCGGACGCGACCATCGAGACTTTGCCATCATCGAGGCGACCGACGAACTCAAAGAATCGCTTGGCTGCCTGTCCCCTCTTGAACGTCAGGTGATTTTGCTACACTATTCGGGACGACGAATCAAACACATCGCCCGCTATCTCGGCAGACAGGCCACGGACATCAGCGATGCGTTGGCCTCCGCGAAGTACAAAGTCGGCATAACGGCTGAACCCCCTGAAGAACAGCAACCACCACAGACCCGGATGGCGGCATGACCAGCGATCCCAACGAAATCCTCAAGCTCATCCGCTCGTCCAAGTCCACCCTGCCAGGACGCAGGGACTTGGCCGAGGCACTGGTCAACGAGTTCGGCGGCGTCGTCAAGCTCGCATCCGAAATCAAACAGCAGTACACCAAGGCCAAGAAGAACCCCGCCGCCGCCAGCCGAATGCTGGCGGACATCATGCACCTGTTGGTCAACTCCCAGGATGAGGACGACGAAGCCACAGAACGCATGAGCGACGAGGAACTTCTGAAAGTATTGAGGGAGGCATTAGGTGCAACAACCAATGAAGCCCGGCCCCCAGCCGATGAACCAGCTGGGGCTCAACCCAGTGTTCCCGCCTGACATCATTCTGGACGGGCGGGCCGCGATGAACTACGACCCGATCGCCCTGTCCCATCTGCTCAGCATCGTTCGCAACATCGACCCAGACAAGCGGACAGCAACAGCACTCATACTCATCAAGAAGATGATCGAATCGAATGGCTAAACGCAAGCCACAGCCGACACCACTTCCTTCGCTGGACGATCTGTTCGGACAGACGACTGTCATTCCACCCCAGCCCCAGGCTGCCGCTCCCGTCGCCCAGCCGATGACTGGTCAGGATGTTGGCAAAGTCCTGAAGGTGATCCGCGAGATCGCCATCCGCCGGGCTGAGGCGTTGGCGCTGTACGAACCGCTGCCCAACCAGCTTGCCTTCCACATGAGCCTTGCACCGGAGCGGTTGCTGCGGGGCTCCATCCGTGCCGGCAAAACGTTACCAGCCTCCGTGGAAATCGCCAGGGCACTGACTGGCCAAGACCCGTATGGGAAATACCCAGCCACTGATGGCGTTTGCTACATGGTTGCACCGGATGAGAACCACTTGGCGGACGTCATCTATCCCAAGCTGTTCAAGGCCGGGGCGTTCAAGATCATTCGCGATCTGGAAACGAAACTCTGGCGAGCCTACCGCCCCTGGGATTCCGGCGACGTGGCCCGCGAGAAGGAAGCCAAGCGGGCGCCGCCGCTTGTCCCGCCCCGCTTCGTGAAAGACACGGCATGGCGGAACAAGAAGCGTGGGGTTCCTGCTTCCGTGATGATGCGGAATGGTTGGCGGATCAACTTCTTCGTGGAGAAGGGCGAGCCCCAACGCGGTGTCGATCTGGATATTGTCTGGTTCGATGAAGAAATCAAGGGCGGCGGTTGGTATTCGGAAATGTCCGGTCGCTTGCTCGATCGCAAGGGCCGCTTCTTCTGGTCCGCCGCTCCGCAGACTGGCACCCAGCAACTCTACGAACTCCATCGCCGAGCCCAAGATGAACTCGACAAGCCCGCCGCTCTCCGGTCGATCGAAGAGTTCCACATTCTCCTCAAAGAGAATCCGCATATCGACTCGCGTCAGAAGACGCTGCTTGCCGAGAAGCTGACCGAAGACGAGATCCGGATACTGATCGATGGCGAGTACGCCATCCTCAGCTATCTCGTCTACCCCATGTTCTCGAAAGAGAAGCATGGCATCATGTCGTTCGACATCCCGACATCGTGGACCCACTACGCGATCATCGACCCTGGCCACCAGATTTGCGCCGTCCTGTTCGTCGTCGCCCCGCCTCCCGATCACCCACTGGGAAAACATCGCATCGGATACGACGAGCTTTACATCAAGCAATGCTCGGCAGACCTGTTCGCGGAGACAACCGCTCCGAAGATCGCCGGCCGGAACTTCGAGGGGTTCATCATCGACAGGAAGATGACCCGGCAGACTGACATGGGGTCAGGCGAAGGCATCGAAATGCAGTACATGCAGGCACTTCAGAAGCATGATCTGAAGTGCAATGCGACCGGGCATGGGTTCACCTGGGGAAGCCAAGATGTGCGGGGCCGACTCTCGAAGAGCAAGACGTGGTTGGAGATTCGCAAGGATGGGACTCCGACATTTTTATACTTCAAAGACATTTTGCGCTTTTTCGTTTGGGAAATAGAACGCTACCATAACAAGGCCAAGAAGATCGGGTCGAGAGAAGTCCTGACAGATGAGCCGCATCGGGCCAACGATCACTTGATGGCGGGATTGCAATACGCGGCGGCTCATGGTTGCGAGTATGTCCCGCCCCCTTCTGGTTCCGCTTCCAAGAGCGGGGCGTTGGCGATGTTCGAGCGGTGGCAGGCTGAAGCGTCCGCCAAGAATGGCGGGCATTATGTCCGGCTGGGGCCGGGTACTCAAGAGTAAGGATAAGACCCCATGAACGAGAAATTCAAACAACCCTGGGCGTGCGTTGGCATGTCCGTCCTCTGGTTCTCCGAGCGAAGTGGTAATAATCCCGGCTCGGCCGCGATCGTCACCGAAGTTCACGATCAGACGATCAGTGCCCAGGTGTTCGACGCCAGCACGATCGGCGGCAAGCCGGTGGCAGGCGTCCGCCACGTTGACGATCCCAATCTCCGGTTGCATGTGGACAACGACGCTGGATGTTGGGACTACAACGACTTCGACAAGCGGACGAAGGTTGGCGATTACAAGAAGGTCGCCGCCGACATCGAAGCCGCCCGTCTCGCGGCCATCGAGAAAGCACGACAGCCGGAACCCAAGAAGGCTGCCTGATAACCGAGGCTAACAATGCCGACGAACGAAAGTCCTCTGCGTCCCATCGTTGCCAAGTGGCTTCACAAACTGAAGTTCGCTTCGGATTACAAACGCAAGACGTTCGGGGACGATGCCCGCGAATGTATGCAGTTCTTCAATGGTCCATACGACTGGCTGTATGGACCAGGGAACCGGCAGAACGTCGGCATGACCGTCAGCTATGACACCGTCCCATCGCCCACATTTCGGATGAGCGCCAACAAGGTCGCCGAGATGGTCCAACTCTTCGGGCCAACTCTTTACCAGAAGAACCCGCACCGCACCATCACCACTCGCAAGCTGCCCACCCCGCCGATGCCTCCGCAACTTCAGCAGGCCCAGCAGATGTTGCAGCAGGTCCAGCCGATGCTGCAATCGGGACAGCCTATCGACCCCCGCATGTTGCAGCAGGTCGCGCAAGCACAGCAGCAAGTCCAGATGTGGCAGCAGATGCAGCAGCAAGACTCGGCCACGCAAGCCTTGAACGAGACGCGGGCCTTGCTGCTCGATTCCTATCTGAACTACACGCCCAACGAGAACGGGTTCCTGTTCGATGTGCGGGCCGCGATCGACGAGACGATCATCAAGGGGGCCTCTTGCCTATGGACAGAGGTTTATACCCAGCCCACGGGCATGAAGATCATCGGATCGTGGTACGACTCCGTTGACAATCTGCTCTTGGACCCGGACGCGGAGAGGATTGAGGATTGCTGGTGGATCGCTCAGCGTTGCCAACACGCGGTCTGGGATGTCGAGCGGGAGTATGGCTTGCCGCAAGGGAGCCTGAAGCCGAACGCGGAATCGTGGGATGGTCAGGCGGACTATGATCCGGACATGCTGCGAAGGTGGAAACGTTCCCAGGGGGGCACCAATGACATCATCACCTACTGGAAAATCTACTCTCGCATGGGGGTGGGTGGCAGGCTTCGCGACGTGGATGAAGGATACCGCGAAACTCTCGATTCATACGGCGATAACTGCTTCCTTGTTATTGCTGATGGCTGTGATTATCCTCTCAACGTACCTGATGAAATCATTGCTTCGGCGAACGACGAGGACATCCAGCAGCGGCTGCAATGGCCGCTCCCGTACTGGATGAACGGAACGTGGCCTGTGGAAATCTTCGAGTTCCACAAGATCCCTCGCCAGATATGGCCGATGTCCCACCTGAAGCCGGGCCTCGGGGAACTCAAGTTCCTCAACTGGGCCTACTCGTTCCTGGCTTCGAAGATGCCGACGTGGGGACGCAACTTCCTGGCCATGCCCAAGAGTCTGAGCGAGAAGAACAAGACCGCCATCAACTCCGGTTCTGACCTGACCATCCTGGAAATGGATGCGATGCAGCAGAACATCCAGAGCATCATGCAAGGCTGGACGGCTGGAAGCATTCAGCCGGACTTCTTCAAGATGATCGACATGATCGGCCAGCAGTTCGAACGCCGCGTCGGCCTGAATGAACTGATGTACGGGGAGAGCACCCGCCAGATGCGTTCGGCTGCCGAGGCGGAAGGCAAGCAGCAGGCGATCAGCATTCGACCGGATGACATGCGGTCGAAGGTGGTGTCCAAGCTGTCGAACGTGGCCCAGAAGGAAGCGATCGCCGCTCAGTTGATGCTGGGTCCGGATGACCTGACGCCTGTCCTTGGCCAGCTTGGGACGTTCGCATGGCAGCAGTCGCTGGCCCAGTGCGACATCAACGACATCATCCATCGGCTGGACTTCCGGATCGACGCGGATGACACGCGAGTTCCCAACCGGGAGAAGATTGCACAGAACATGCAGACGGCGATCCAGACCATCTTCCAGTTGCTGCTTAACTTTGGAATGCAGACTCAGAACTTCGACCCGATCAATGCACTCATCGCGGACTGGGCAAGTTCGATCGATCTCGACGCAAGCAAGTACGCTTTGATTCCGCCGCCGCCACCCCCGCCGCCGCCTCCGGAACAACCGAAGGTAACGGTGTCGTTGAAGGGGGAGGACATCATCGCGATGAATCTAGTTCCCTTCCTTCTCGACGACTTCGGGGCGCCGCCTCAAACGGTGACGAATGAGGCGGCTCGTCAGGCACTTCCGGCTAGCCCGCCCCCGGCTAAGCCGCCTTCGTAGGAAAGCAATGACAAACCTTCAGACTGCAACGCTCGTCATCATGGGCGAGTTCACCGAGAAGTTCGTCAACGAATCCAGTTTGCCTCTTCTCGCCATTGGGTTCCGTGCTGGGGAATCTGATGGCCAGCTTCTTTTCCAGTACAAAGAAAATCCAGAAATCAGCCATGAATCCGTGGCCATGATGCTTCGGAATGTTGCTGATCGTCTGCTTCAAACAGATAGGACAATCCCATGAATGTTTTCGACCAATTGGCGGCAGCCGTTCAAGAAAGCGGCTTCCTGTTCCCGCAACTCTTTATCAGCCCAGACATCTTGTCGCAACACCAGAAGGAGATGCCCAACATAGAACCCGTTCGTGTCGAGCGGGATTCCGACGACGACTGGCCTGCCGACGCCCTATTCAGCTTCAACGGTTGCTATGTGTTCCTTGATCCTGAAGCCAAAACGCCAATCAGGTGTGAATCGTCTGGTTACAAAAAGAAGGAGTAGCACAAAATGGATGAGGTCAGTATTCAGAAGCTCGTCACCTTTCGCCCGTTCACTCAAGATTTGCAAGTCCTCTTCGAAGTCCTCGAACACAACAAGTATTGCGTGGAAGACTTCGAAGATGATTTCCCAGTCATCGACATCGGGGCTCACATCGGGGCGTTCGCCCTGGCCTGTCTTCAGCACGGGGCCAAGCATGTCATCTGCTACGAACCCGAGCAGGACAGCTTCGAGATCCTCGAAGAGAATACGCAGCCGTGGCTGCATCATGTCGAACTCTACAACGAGGCAGTCGGATCAGTGACACGCGGCGGGTTCTTGCAACGCATCTCCCCGGACAGGACTGCCAGCGCCCACATCTTCAGCGGGGGCGGTCAGCACATCGACGTCCTTGGAATCAATGACTTGCTGTTGCGGCATCCGGTGATTAAACTGTTAAAGATTTCCGCGAACGGCTGCGAGAAGTTGATCCTCGATTCCGCCAAGGACATGAGCGGGGTGGAGGCGATCTGCGGTGAAGTCAACTTCCGCATGAACTCGGTCGGCCACGTTCGGCCTACTGATCGCTGGCTCATCAAGCGGCTGTACGATCTGGGCTTCAAGAAGCATGGGCTGGTCCACGATCGCCGCGACCCGACAGGCAAGGCAGTCTTCTTTGGGAGAAGGAAATGAAGGAACTCGATCCGCGTACACGTCAACTGATTGATGCAGTCGTCGAAGGGACGTCCGTTGGTGGCGATGTCGATGAGTTGACATTCCACTTGAAGGACATGGACTGGGACTCCCGAGCGATCCACCTGTCCTACTGGGACATCCGCCGAAACGAAGCATCCCCCAAGCTGGCCGAGATGCTGGCCCTCGGCATTCCGCCAATGTCGAACACGGATCGCGAGTTCCTGGAAGGCCACGATGGCAACGGGAACCAGTTCGCCAAGGGTCCGCTGGCCGAGGAGGAAGGCAACCGCTTGAGGAAGGTCGCCGAGGCCGGCGGGCAGAACGTGAAGGGGAAAGTCTACCTCGGTGGGCTCGCCCGATTCCCCGGTGATCCGGAAGCCTGGGTCAGCGACCGAGGCGATGTCAAGCGGGTCATCGAGAAGCGGGGCTGGAAGTGCCAAGGTTCAGTCGAGGTTACTCCTGATGGGAAGAGCGACGAACTCGCCGCCATCTACCGGGAGAGCAAGATTGCCCCTGGCCCCGGGCTCGACATGGACGAAGACGGGTTCATCGAACCATCATCCATGAACGAAGAACAGCGAGCGAAGCTGCTCGATCGTCATCTTCAAGGCGCAACCACAATCGTTACAGAACACAAAGATGGTTCTGTTGTCGTCGGGAATGGCCAAGCTGGCCTTTAAGCAGAGCACCACATGATTGTCACGTTTGCCGACGCCGTCGATTACTGCCTGAACTATCTGGCGAAGGACGCGAAGGAATCGCCCGTCGCCAAGCGGATCGTCATCGACGCCTACCGATCCATCCCCAACAAGCGAGACTGGAACTACTACAAGCGGATGCTTCGCTTGAACACGGTCGCCGCCCAGTCCACGGGGACCATCACCTACACCGAATCGACGCGGACGATGGTCCTGGATGGGGCGACGTGGCCATCATGGGCCGCGTCCGGATACATCCGCATCGGTGAAGTGATGTACTACGTCGCCTCCCGCGAAAGCAGCACAGACATCATCTTGGATGAGACGACAACGCCCGGGGACAACCTTGCCGCCGGGACTTCCTATGTGCTGGCCCAGGATTCCTATCCGCTGCCGACCGACTTCCGCTCACTGATCGCATTGAACTGGCAGGCCGGAACGTACAACCCCGCTTACGTGGACATCGAAGAGTTCGCGATGCTGGCAACGCTCATCACGGGGCCGGCGGCGCCAACCTACTACACGATCTACGGGGACAGGTCTCTGCTCGGGACCAAAGACATACGCTTCTACCCATCCCCAGATCAGGCGTACCCGACCAACCTGTACTACAACGGGGGCGGCAGACCCCTGGCCATCGAATACTATCGAAGTGGTAACGTTACCACTACCGCCTCGTCCCGCACCGTCACCGGGTCAGGGACTTCATGGACATCGGCGATGATCGGGAGCGTGATTCGCTTCGCGGCGGCTGACACCAAGGACTCATCGGGGAACACGATCTATCCGACAGGGGTCGATGGCCTGTACCCGCCAGTGATGGAGCACGTCATCACGGGGGTTGCGTCGGCCACGTCGTTGACGATCGACACGGCGGCGGACCTGTCTCTGGCGGCGACGGCGTACCAGATCAGCGACCCCATCGACATGCCGGATTGGATGTTCAACTTCTTCTACCGATCAATCGACAAGCAGGCTCGCCTGTCCATGCGATCGAAAGATATTGGGCCATCGGAAACGAACGAGTATATGATGGCCTTTCAGGAAGCGTGCGAAGCTGACAGCGTCTTCGGCGGAACGCGGGTCGCTCGGCTGTCATCGGGACGTCCGAGATTGCTTCGCGAATACCCCATCAACGTGAACGGGTGAGATCATGGCCGTTGAATCCACCAGCGGAATGCAAGCCCGTGACTTCCAGGGTCTGGTCGATGCGGTTGACGACAACCTTCGGTTCGCCGAGGAGCAAGTCAATCTGCAACTGGTGGTCAAGCAGGAACTGAGCGTTCGGCCGGGCATCCAAGAGGTCGTTTTTGAAGAGGACTGATCATGTTCGCAGGCTTCGTCGATCTCGGTAACACGATCCGCCTGTTCATCCAGGCTCGCAACACGTCCACCAAGGCGCCCGTCAACGCCGACGCCCTGCCCACCTTCCGGGTCTATGGCCAGTCCGGCGTGGTCTACAGCGGGACCGCGTCCAAGTTGCAAAGTGGTAACGTTACCGGCGCAACCAACGCCAGCCCCATCGTCATCACGTCCGCCGGTCACGGGTTGGCGACTGGTTCCGTCGTCACCATCTCCGGGGTCGGCGGCAACACGGCGGCGAATACCACCGCTGTCGTCACGGTCATCGATGCCAACACGTTCTCGATCCCGGTGGCGGGAAACGGGGCCTACACGTCGGGCGGCGTGTGGAACGCGACAGGTCTGTA
>Ga0315909_10003068_pt1 | contig 20678 bp, 24 predicted proteins | sample LakEriMetagenome_11_FD_203527 | JGI IMG/M metagenome (GOLD analysis project Ga0315909, IMG submission 203527) | Freshwater fungal communities from buoy surface, Lake Erie, Ohio, United States - Buoy 2 MA125 | ecosystem: Environmental > Aquatic > Freshwater > Lake | place: USA: Lake Erie, Ohio... | reverse complement strand
ATCGGGGACGATTTCAGTAGAAGACAGCCCCTTGCGACATGCTCCCCACACCGTCGCCGATCTTGTCGGCGATTGGAATCGCTCCTATCCCCGTTCGGCAGGAACTCCTTCACTGTCGGGGTCGTACGGCTATCACACGCCGGTGAGTCGGATCGACGCGGCATACGGCGACCGAAACTTAGTGTGTACCTGTGCTCCGCTCGAGGCCTATGCGTCAACGTGATGTTGTGTAGATAGTTTGACGGTTATGGCAACCAAGAAAACTGCACCGAAAACTGCACCGAAAACTGAGCCAGCAGCCGAAACCTCATCGCAATCCGCATCAAGCTCGTCGACTGCCGGAATCAACGATCTTTTGGGTCTCATCGGTGGGGCGAATCCCCTCATGGCTGTTGGTCGGATGGTTGAAACAGTGATGCAGGTCACTGGTGACATCGTGCAGTCAATCAGTACGTTCAATGACACTCTCAGTGAACTGAACAAAGTTGCTCATCGCGTCAATGCACTCTTGGACGAGATCGAAGGTCCGGTTGCCGAAATTGTTCCGCTCGTGCAAGCCTCAGTCAAACAAGCAAAATCAACTTTGAAAAAAGTTGATGGAGTCATTGACCAGGTGGGTACTCTGCCGGCAGATATCACTCAAGCAGTTGCATCGCTTGGCGACCTTGCTGGTCGTCTCGGCCCATTGGCACAATTTGCCGAAGTCGCCGGTGGCATGTTTGGGATGAAGCCCGCGAGCAACTAATTCTGGTGTTGTCGCAGAGATCTACTTCTTTGCAACAAACGGTAGTTCGACAATTCGTCCAGGAAGTTCACTGCCACGTACATCGATGGCGACAATGTCACCTACTTTGTATGAAGGATCGACAAGCGCCAATGCGATTCCGTGTTCAAGAATCGGCGAGAAGTTACCGCTCGTCACGACACCAATGACTTTGCTGTGTGACACGACGTTACATTCGGCACGGGGTGGTCGGCGTCCGTCGGTGGCGATGCCGCGAAGTATGCGCGTAACTCCGTTTTGCTTTTCTTGTGCTAGTGCCGAACGACCGATGAAATCTCCTTTGGTCCACGACACCACCCATTCAAGATTTGCCTGAAGAGTTGTAATTCCGTGCCCGAGTTCGTGACCATGTAAAGGCAACCCCGCTTCAAGACGCAAGGTGTCACGTGCGCCCAGTCCGGATGGTTCAACACCAGCCTGCAACAGGGCATTCCATAAAGCGGCGGCATGTGCATTCGGGATAGCGATTTCAATTCCTTGTTCGCCGGTGTATCCGGTTCCGGCAACAGTGCACGCAATTCCATTCCAGGAGCATTGGGCAACTTTGAATTTGCCGACTGCTGCAGCCTCTGGGAAAAATGTCGCCACTTTCGCGCGAGCCTGAGGACCTTGGATAGCGAGCACTGCTCGAGTAGCTGTTGTATCTACTCCCCCAATTGCGGCAATGACATCATCGGTATTTGAAGCATTCGGCATGACATCGAATACTTGATCAGAGATCCACCAAATGATGATGTCATCAAGCACCGAAGCATCTTGGGGATCAAGTAAGTGCGTGTACTGCGCTCGGCCGGGAGCAATCTTGTGAAGGTCATTGGTGAGTGATTTCTGTAATTGTTCAAAGGCTTCTGGGCCTTCAACTCGAACAGTACCTAGATGGGACACGTCGAACACCACTGCGTCGTGACGACACGCCAAATGTTCGGATAGTGTTCCGCCGGCGTATTGCAACGGCATATCCCAACCACCGAAGGGTGTCATTCGAGCATCTAGGGCCCGATGTTCGGCGTCGAGTGGGGAGTATTTCAACATCAACTGATCTTACGAAGGCCAAGCACTTCGCGATCAATTAATTGTGGGTACAAGGCGATCAACTGACCGTCTACTTGATCCTTGACCTGAGCGAGAGGAAGAAGGTTTAAGACACCCTGGCCGCGTCGAACGACATCAATGAGATCTTCGCCTGCGCACAACACGACTGAAGAACCGTTGATGACGAGATGGGCCGAAGTGATATCGGCCTGTTCGTTTTGACCGAGATAATTGAAAACTTCACGAACAGATTCAAGTTTGATTCCGGCATCAAGCAAACTCTTCACCACGCGCAGTTCAAGTAAATTGCGATAGCTGTAGTGACGACGGCTTCCGCTTCCCGTTGCTTCATGGATGGCTGGACGCACTAATTGAGTGCGGGCCCAATAATCAAGTTGCCGATATGTGATGCCGACGATGTCACAGGCTTGGGTTCCACTAAAGGTTGAGACCTGTGTGTTCATGAACCGCAGGGTACGGCGCAGATTGCCAACCATCAACTTCGGCTTGATGGCTGCCCCAGGAATTAACGTCTTTCCTGCTTAGGGCTGGAAATCCTCGGGGTTGATGCTGTCGATGAAGTCACGGAACTCGTCAACGAGGTCGTCGGTAGCAAGGCTGTCCTCGAGTTCGTCCGAATCGTCGAGCTCATCGGCGTCATCGAACTCATCGCCCATCGGCACGATCTTGCCAGCAATATCGAGGACGTCACTTTCGCAAAAAATAGTGCATCCAGAGCGGACTGCCACTGCAATGGCATCAGACGGTCGACTTGAAACGACGACGGCCCCAGTGCGCGATTGCAAATGTAACTCAGCGAAGAAAATTCCTTCGTTCACTTCGGTGATCACCACTTTGTCCAAAATCGCCCCGAGAGCTCCGAGAAGATTGACAATGAGATCGTGAGAGAGCGGACGAGTGGTTTCGCGTCCATCAAGAGCCCATTGAATACTTGCGCCTTCGGGTTGACCGATATAGATCGGCAAGAGACGTCGTTCGCCGTTGCGTTCACGAAGAAACAAGACAGGAATATTGCCAGCGATATCGCGTCGAACACCGACGAGTTCCATGGGGGCAAGATCGGTTGAGGCCATAGGGCGAGCGTACTCCCCCAGAGTGATCCTGCGAATTCGGATTAGCGAGAATCGCGGAGTGGAGCGACGGCGCGGGCAATCAAAATTGCTCGCAGTCGACTTCCGAGGTCGCTGAGATCGTCCAAAAGATCGTTGGACTCTTGCCGTGATTCGGGTGAACGACGGCGAAGAACCGGCAAGACACGCTGTTCAAACAAACCAGCCTCCCGTTCTGCTGAGATCTTCCACGACTTCAAATGACGGACGTCAAAACCAGCTTCAGCAAAACCGCGGGCAACTTCAGCTACGGCTAGATCGTGTTCGTCAAAGAGATTTTGCAGACCAACTTGCCGCGCTGCCACCAGATGGAAAGTTTCGAGGTCTTTTAAGGTGCCTTCATCGAGACCAGAAAGTTCGAGAAGCTCGGCTCGGCTGTAGGTCGCAGGCCGACCGACGGCATCAGATGGATCGGGTAATGCTGGACGGCGATTGGCTGATTGGTTTGAACGATCAGTTGGTGCGGGAACAGCCTTGGGGACGCGCGATGCGGGATGCGTCTTGGTGACGGGAATGGCGTCTGTTTCAACTTCTTCGGGATCGTCTTTAGGTTCGTCTTCGTTCGCGGCAACTTCGCTGGCCGACAACACGTTCTTGATGCCGCGAGGTTCTGGACGTTTTGTTTCTGGACGTTTTGGTTCTGGGCGCTCAACTCCGGTGGGAGGTGTATCAAGACGATCCTTGATGACGCGCAAGGGAAGGAACTTGTCTTTTTGTTCGGTCAAGATGAAACGTAAACGTTCGACATCTTCGTCATAAAACTTACGGTATCCCGATGCGGTTCTTTCGGGAACGATGAGTCCTTGGCTTTCAAGAAATCGAATTTTGGAAATAGTGATATCTGGAAACTCTTCGAGAAGAAGTCCGAGCACCTCACCAATTGACAGGTAGGGACGTTCAGCAGAAGTCCGCGGTGTCACGATGGGTCGACCGGTCCCAAAAAGATCAACCGAAAACGACCCACTAAAATTTCGTCACCTTGTTGTAAAACAACTGAGTCAACTCGTTGTTGATTGACGTAGGTGCCATTGAGCGAACCAGAATCACGTAAGACATATTCATGACCTTGACGTTCAATCTCGGCGTGACGCCGCGACACCGAAATGTCGTCCAGAGAGATTTCACTATCGGGATGACGACCGAGGTGGGTCATTGAGGTGGTGAGAACAAATCGCTCGCCGGCTTGTGGGCCAGAACGGACCATCAGAGTTGCTGCACTCTTGGGGAGTGTTCGCAGATCGATCGAAGCGTTATCTTGCGGACCGAGCGCATCTTGCAACTGATCAACTTTGGCGATCACGACAGTCTTGTCGCCGTCAACCTCAAGTGCTGATCCGCATGAGCTACAAAAGAACGAATCGCTCGCGTTGCGATGACCACACTTTTGACAAAAAACCGGCATGCCGTCAGCCTGCCACAAATTCTGAGTACTCAGAAGCAGTTAACAGGTGTGACGAGTCGACATTGGCCGCCACTTCAATCTCGCAAATCCAGCCGTTGCCGTATGGATCGGAGTTAATCAGACTGGGGTCGGCATCAAGTTGTTCATTCGCTTTGCTGACAACTCCGGTGATTGGCGCATAGATATCTGAAACTGATTTGGTTGATTCGACTTCGCTGATGGAGTCACCCGAATTGACATTGGCTCCAACTGTTGGTGCCTGAACAAAAACAACATCACCCAACGCGTCTTGGGCAAAGTCGGTAATTCCGATTCGAGCGACAGCCCCAGTGAGTTGCACCCACTCATGGTCTTTGGAGTACATCAGGTCGCCAGGCACATTCATACCCGCATTCTAGAGGCGATTGCCCGGCAAAATTCTCAACGGTTTTTCTTGAGGCTGGCACGGATTGTCGGGACATAGAGCCACGCCGTGTAATAACTCAAAGCCAATCCGATCGGCCCCGCGATCCATGCGGCTACCCCAAAAAACTCGTGGAAGCGGATCTCGCTGGCGTTCATGACAAAAGCCGGGAAAACACCCATGAGAAGAAAGGTGGCCCACTTGCCAAGGTAGGTCACGTCAAAGCGCTCCATTTTGAAGAAAAGAGTGAGGATGGCCACTGTTCCACCAAACAACACCTCGCGGGCGATCACCAATAGGCAGAACCACAGAGGAGCCGAACCATCAATCATGATGGCGACCAACCCGACAATGAAGAGCAAACGGTCTGCGGTGGGATCAAACATCTTGCCGAATTCGCTGACTTGATTGAATCGGCGGGCTACCCACCCATCAACCCAGTCGGTGGCTCCAAGGCCGAGCAGTATCCACGCCGCGGCGGCTCGATCGTCGCGACCGAGAAGGAGCCACAAAAAGATCGGAAGACAGCCAAGCCGAATCAAGGTGATGAGGTTCGGCCAGGTCCATATTCCCCATTCACGCGGGCTGGTGAGACTCTGGCCAGTGAGACCATTTGAGTTCTCGGGCAGGCTGGCGTCGGGCTCTGAAGGCGTCTGCATTGCATTCACACTAGTTCTTGTGGAAGAGCGGCTGTCCGGTCTCGTGTCTCGAGTGGGCGCAGTTGTGAAATAGTGTCGCCATATGGACGTAGGTACTCTCGAAGGAAAAATCGTTGTCGTGACGGGTGGTGGCTCGGGTATGGGGGCTGCATTTTCGCGACGTTTAGCTGCCGATGGTGCTCATGTGGTGGTGAACGACGTGAATGAAGCGGCCGCGGGATCGGTCGCCGATGAGGTCTCGGGTGAGGCGGCAATCTTTGATGTTGCTGACTCGAAGTCATTTGATGCTGCGATCGACCGCATTGTGGCTCACCATGGTCGTATCGATGTGCTCATTAACAATGCTGGCATCGCTCCACCACGTAATGAGTTGAAGACCGACATCAACATGGCCAACCAGATGAAGCGTATGGAGGGCCGATATGACGAACTTGAGCCTGGTAATTACACCGTCGACTTGAGCGACGAACAATGGGATCGCATGATCAAGATTCATTTGTACGGGACGTTCTACGGAACTCGCGCGGCACTTCGACACATGACCCCGCAACGTTCGGGATCAATCGTCAACATTTCTTCAATCATGGGATTGCGTCCAGCGGCCGGCGCTCCACATTACAGCGCAGCCAAAGCCGGAATTATCGCCTTCACGAAATCAACCGCCCAGGAAGTGGCCCCGTTTGGTATTCGTGTGAATGCTGTGTGCCCCGGTTGGGTTGATACTCCCCTGCTTGATGCTTTCGATGAAATGACGCGCATGGGTATTCGTATGCAGACACCTATTGGACGACTGGCTCGAGCCGAAGAACTCGCGCAAGTTGTACGTTTCTTGGCCGGTCCTGAATCGTCGTATTGCATCGGTGATGTTTTCCCAGTTTCTGGAGGTTGGGTGTAATGCCCACAATCTTCACGCGCATTATTGACGGTCAAATTCCGGGGACATTTATTTGGAAGGACGACGTCTGTGTCGTCTTTATGTCCATCAATCCGATGGCGTTTGGACATGCACTCGTGGTGCCTCGCCAAGAAGTTGATCACTGGGTCGATGCCAGCCCCGAACTTGCTGAACATCTCTTTGCGATCACACACATTATTGGTGTTGCACAACGCGAGGCATTCGGATGTGATCGCGTCGGCGTGATTATCGCCGGGTATGAAGTACCGCATACTCATATTCATGTGATCCCGACCATGGATATGTCGCAACTTTCATTCGCCAATGCTGCGATGAGTATCGACCGTGACACTCTTGAAGATTCGGCGGAGAAAATTCGCGTGGCGTTACGATCTGCCGGGCATCAGTACGTTGTGTGAAAACTGACGTTGGTAGTCAGGACGGCATTTCAATAGGTAACACAAGTTCGGCATGATTATTGCGGACTGAGTTCACGGCAGTGCTGACCCATTGTGGGATCAAAATCAAGGGATCAGCCGGAATCATCAATTCAGTGACTCGTTCCAAAGGAGTTGCTGTTTCTGTTCCACCACCAACGTTTAACCAGTCGTCCCAATCATCGGCTTCAAGGATCACTGGCATGCGGTCGTGGATTGGCGACATCGTGTCATTGGCTTGAGTGGTAATCACACAACATGAATGCAACCACGGTGCCGACTCACCCAAACTGCGATCGCGCCACGATGCCCACAGCCCAGCGACGGCAAGTGGCTTTCCGTCTCGCCGAGTGACATAGACCGGTTGCTTGGGTTTTGGTGGAGATGACGACGTGACCCCGATTGTTTGCCATTCGTAAAATCCATCCATCGGGATGATGCAACGCTTCGTGGGGACGCTCGACCGAAACGATGGCTTTTCGTGAACTGTTTCGCTACGAGCGTTAATACAGCGGGCGCTCCCCGATGCGTCTTTGGCCCAAGTTGGTACAAGACCCCACTGAAAGCGTCCAAGTTTGCGGACACCTTGTGAATCTTGCGCAACCGCGGCGATTCGCGTCGTGGGAGGAACGTTGAAATTGGGCTGGAACTCGTCAAACAGCTGCGGGTTGAGGGGTGCCGTCTGAAAAATCACGGCGAGCTCTTCTGGTGGAGTCAGCGAGGTAAAACGTCCACACATTGTGACAACGGTAGCGCTTCAAGGTTCAGAATAAGTCGGTTGCTGGAGTACGGTTCTGATCGGGGAAAACCTATTCGTGTTATGTCAGGAGACCGTGATGGCACTTGCAGCAGTTGAAACAAATCAGCGAGTCGAGCTGGGGTTTGCAGCCTTTGATGCTGACAACCACTACTACGAAGCCGAGGATGCATTTACGCGCCACATGCCGCGCGAGATGGCGAAGCGTTGTATGCAGTGGGCCGAGATTGACGGGAAGAAGCGTCTGCTCGTTGGTGGACGCGTCAATCGCTTTATTCCGAACCCCACTTTTAATCCAGTCTCAAAACCCGGTGCTCTCGACGCGTATTTTCGCGGCAAAGTTTCTGGTGGAGATATGCGAACTCTTTTTGGCGAACTCGATCCGATTAGCCCTGCTTATCGCAATCGCGATGCCCGCGTTGCGCTGATGAAAGAACAAGGCCTGTCTGGTGCGATGTTCTTCCCGACCTTGGCAGTCGGCATGGAAGAATCACTTCGCGGCGATGTGCCGGCACTGTGTGCCGCGTTTTCGGCTTTCAATCGTTGGCTTCTTGATGACTGGGGCTTTGCGTATCAAGACATGGTCTATGGAGCGCCGTACATTACGTTGGCCGACCCCGACTGGGCGGTCAAGGAAGCCGATTGGGCTATCGCCAATGGGGTCAAGGTTGTCGTCATGCGCACCTCACCAGCGATTGACCCAACTGGTGGAACGCGATCCCCTGGCGACAAGATCTTTGATCCTTTTTGGGCGCGCCTTGCTGAAGCCAATGTTTCGGTGGCTTTCCACTCTGGTGACGCTGGTTATGGCAAGTACATCGACGACTGGGAACCCTTTGGTGAGTTTGAGGCGTTCCGTTCATCGCCGATGCGGGTCATGACGAGTGACCGCGCTCCGTTTGACATGTTTGCTGTATTGGTCAGTCACGGTGTGTTCACGCGTCATCCCAAACTGCGCGTTTCTTCAATTGAGGCTGGAGCCGATTGGGTACCGAATCTCATCAAGAAGTTCAAGAAGGCCTACGCCCAACAGCCGTTTATGTTTGGCAAGGATCCGGTGGAAGATTTCTGTGAGCATGTGTGGGTCGCTCCATTTTACGAAGATGACATTCACCTGTTGGCTGAAACCATCGGTGTCGAACGTCTGATGTTCGGTAGCGACTACCCGCACGCTGAAGGATTAGAAATTCCCACTGCCTTCATTGACGATCTCCACGGGTTTAGTCCAACCGATATCGAAAAGATCATGCGCCATAACGTCATTGATTTCTTGGGTCTCTGAGATGGCGACGCCTAGTTCAATCACCCACGAATCAACGATGCCTGCGGTCGGCCCAGGTGGTCTGGGGATTATTGAGACCATGATGGGATTCCCCGATCCCGACCCACGTCGCTTGTACGAGTTTTTCCGAGGCAATATTCGTGACAAGGAAAGCAAAGAGACGATGTTCCCTGTCGAGTATCTCTTTAAGCAGAACGTTCCTAGTGCATTGACTGAAGATATTGATCCGGTTGAAGTTGCCATCAACACCATGGATCACTTCGGCATCGAGCGTTCGATGATTGGTATTGAGGGTGAGCCCGGAATTCGCGCGATGCAACAGTTCCCCGAGCGCTTCATCGCCTCGTGTAGCGCTGATGCCAATAACGGTGTTGATGAAGTACGCAAGATTCGGCGGCTTTATGAAGAATTTGGATTGAAAGCTGTTGGGACATTTCCGGCCGGCTGCACTCCCCAAGTTCCGATCGACCACGCCCGTTGGTATCCGATTTATTCGGTATGTGCCGAGCTCGGTATTCCGATCTTCATTTGCGCCGGCATCCCTGGTCCGCGAGTACCGAGTATGTGTCAGCATGTCGAACTTCTTGACATCGTTTGCTACGACTTTCCCGAGCTCAAGATCGTGACTCGACATGGTTGCCAGCCTTGGACCGAACTTGCTGTGAAGTTGATGTTGAAATGGCCAAACCTCTATTACTCAACAAGTGCATTTGCGCCCCAGCATTACGATCCACGCATTATTGATTACGCGAATAGTCGTGGATCAGACCGAGTGATCTACGCCGGCTATTGGCCAATGGGACTGACCTACGAACGCATCATGGGAGATATGCCTCAGGTGCCATTCAAAAAAGATGTCTGGCCAAAGTTTTTACGTCAGAACGCGCTGAATGTCTTGGGACTCTCAGATTTGCCAGGATGACCTCTTTCCGTACCTTAAGTGCGTTAGTCGTGCTGCTCGGTATTTCGTGTGGTTGTTCAAGTTCGGATTTAACGGATAACGAGTCCTTAGACGATTTGATCTCGTTGTCAACTAGTACAACCAAGGTCCCATCTGTGTCGGTTTCGACCACCAGTCCAATTGTCAATACATCCCCGCTGGTGGTTCAACCTCCTCTGCCGAATACAGAATTGTTTGATGCGGCTGTCAAGTTGTACACCCTTGATGCGGGTTCGCGCGATGTTTCAGCGGCGGTGATCTTTCAAGGTCAAGTAATACACACCTTTGCGGCATCCTCCGCTGAGTCTTCACGTCCAGTCAACATTGACACGAATTTTCGCATTGCCAGCATCAGCAAAATTTTGACTGCGGAAACGGTGTTGAAGTTGGTTGACGAAGATCTACTTCAGTTGGATGAACCAATTGTTGGACGTATTGCTGACACATTCGGTATAACCGTGACTGATGAACGTGCCCGCAACATCACGATCAGGCAATTGCTCTCCCACACTTCGGGTATCTCAAATTTTCTGAAGGTCTTCTTTGATGCGGGAACTTATGATCAAATGGGCATGCTGAGTGTGGCCCTTGGTGAAACTCTCGCTTCTGAGCCAGGGTCAACCTTTAAATATGGCAACGTCAGTTATGTCTTGCTCGGGAAAGCAATTGAACTTGTTACTGGTCTGTCGTATCAAGATGCCACAAAGAAATGGGTTCTCACTCCGTTGGGACTCGATTCATTCCGATTGGTCGGCACATATGAATTCGGGACGAACGATGCTTTGCATGCAGTGAGTGGGAGTCGCACCTACATGGAACAACTTGGGCCTGCTGGAGCATGGGTGGCAACAGCTACCGATGTTGCGAAACTTCTCGATTCTCTTGATCCGCAATCGCCGAGTGTTCATGTAATCTCCTCAGAGTCAATGGCACTCATGAAGTTGCCCGCAACTCCCGTACCAGTCGGCCCGTTATGGGACTACGGTTTGGGATTACGGCTGTTCGTGAGTGGTGAGTGGGGGCACTCGGGCAGCATTGAAAATGTGCACTCGATGGTGATCCATCGGCCCGATGGTCTCACAGTCAGCGTGTTGGTCAACGGTACGAAACCCAAAGAGACTGACGATCTGATTGGTGTCATTAACGCTGCAGTCCTGGCAACCCGTACAGGTACCGCCGCGACAACAACAATCGCTCCGTAATTTACGGATTCATTGGTCGCAGGGCAGAAACGTTGTACGTCATAAAGCCGCGAGCGATCTGTTTTCCGCTTGTTCGGCCGGTGACTTCAGTTTCACAAAAGACAACCGAACGACCACGCTTGGTCACCCAACCTTCTGCGATTGCGTCTTCTTTGACTAAGGCGTTGTGATACTGAACATGTAAGTCGAGCGTTGAGTAACCGACGGTGTTGTCGTAAGCACTCCCGATCGCCGGAACGACGGAGGCGTCAATGAGAGTCGCGATGGCTCCCCCATGGACGATGCCCATGGGTTGTTCTAGTTCTTCGCGAAAAGACATAACCATGCGGCAGTACCCCAAACGTGTTTCTTCAACGTGCAGGCCGACAAGTTTTGGGAAATATGTACGTTCCCATTGGCCGAAGTTTTTCCAACGCGCGACAACCTCGGGTGAAAGTTCGTCAAACAGTAAAGCTCGGGGGTACATCTCGCTCATGTCAGCCCCTAACTGTGAGCGACGAGGTGTTCATGAACGAGCGCTGCGACATCGCCTGCTTGTTCTTGAATCACGAGGTGCCCTGCGGGCAACGTGCGGAACGTCGAGTTCTTTAGTCCGGCTGATAGAGCATGTCCATGGGTGGGGTCTACCCAGCGATCTTGAGCGCCGCTGATGACCAAACATGGTGCGGTGATGAGTGGCAACTGGGCGGAGATATCAACGATCATGTCAAGATCTAAATGAGCGATTGAGCCTGGGGCGACTGCATCAGCGGTCATCCCGATCATGGCTTCAACCATGGGTTCGAGTCCGGTCAATGCATCGGCCGTGAAGCCATCGACGAGTGCATACCGCATGAACAGGTCGGGTCCGATATTGATGAGACGCTTCCATAAGTCAAAGGTCATTCGCATACGGGCATCAGAAGTGACCCAGCCGCACAGCATGGTGGCACTCGCAACTCGATCAGGAACCGTTGCCGCAGTTGCAGTAGCGATGACTGCCCCGAGCGAATATCCAGCGACATGGAAACGATCAACTTTGAGTTCATGTAAAACTGCGAGAGCGTCGCTCACCAAACCTTCGACTGATAGTGCTGCTGATGGCATAGCCGATTCACCAGAGCCGGGAAACTCGACTTGGATATACGTGCGCTCGGTCGGCATAGATCCGATCACGAAATCCCAAGCCGTGCGATTCATGGTCGTGCCATGAAACAACAGCACAGGTAGTCCAGCAGTTCCGAGTGGGGCTCCGGCAACGCCATATCCGACAACTTGACCATTGTTTTGAAGTGTGGGCATATCCCAACTGTGCCACATTGGGCTCATGAAAAACGCATGCGAATACGGCACAATGGGACTGTGGATTCGACTGTGATCAGTTCTCGGCAAGTGTTACTGACGGACGGGCAGTTCCACGCCGCCCGAATCGAGGTGTCGCAGGGTCGTATCCGCTCCATCGCGGCCTTGGGTCGTGATGAGTCGCCGACCACTGATTTGATGTTGGCTCCTGGTTTTGTGGATCTTCAGGTCAACGGAATCGAGGATGTTGATGTATGGTCGACTGCGCTAGCTGACAACACCACGGCTTGGGAACGCATCAACCAACTTCTTCTTGATCAGGGTGTGACGAGTTGGTGCCCAACTTTGGTGACAGCTCCCCTGGACTTGTATCGAGTGGCGATTGAATTTGTGAACAGGCAAATTCGCGTCTTAGGTACTCCGCATGTCATCGGAGTCCACCTTGAAGGTCCGTTCTTGGGTGGCGCTGTTGGTGCACATCGCTCACAAGATATTTGCGACGTCAATACTAAATGGTTACTTGAACATGTCGATGGTGTCGCACTCATGACGCTCGGCGCCGAAGTGCGTGGTGCTGTTGAAGCCTGCAAAGTTCTGTCGTCACATGGCAGCAAGATTTCGATAGGCCACTCACTTCCCACGAGAGAAGAATTTGAGAACTGTGTGAGTGCCGGTGCAACTTTGGTGACACATCTTTTTAACGCCATGAGTGGTGTTCATCACCGTGAGCCCGGATTGGCGACTTGGGCCTTGACCAATGACAATGTTTTTGCCTCACTGATTGCTGATGGCGTACACGTCAGCGCAGATGTCATCGAATTATCTTTTTCCGCGAAACCCAACAACATGGTTTTAGTGACCGATGCAGTGGCGTGGCGAGCAGGGGCAGCAGGAAAAATTCGTGTATCTCTTCGCGATGGGGCTCCTCGTTTAGAGAATGGCACGCTTGCGGGTAGTGCGGTCACAATGCCTGAGGCAATCAAGGTGTGTGTTGAGCAGGCCCACGTTGCTCTGCCTCAAGCTCTGCAGGCAGCCAGTTCCAACCCAGCAAAAGTCATGGGGCTTACTGATCGTGGAGTGCTACAAGTTGGGTACCTGGCCGACATTGTTGGGCTGACCAATGATTTGTCGGTCGGGGCTGTCTGGGTATCGGGGCAACGAGTGCGCTAGATGTGTTTCTTAATTCAGGTGTCGTTACCCTCGTAGGCATGCAGATTGTTTCGGCCCTCTTTGTAGAAAACTTCGAACTCCGTCAGGCTCCCGGTCCGAGTGCCCGTATCGATATCACGGGTGCAATGTTTTCCATGGCTGCTCCGTCACCAGTGCCGCTGACAATTGATCCTCACCTCGTGGCCTTGATTTATTGCGCACCCCATCAGAGTGGCTCGGGAGTGTTTGAAGTGATCTTCCGCAAGGGAATTGAAGAAGATGCCGAGCAAATCGCTCGCAACGTCAGTCCGTTCACGGTCGACCCTGGCAAGTTCACCTACCGACTGGTAAAAGGTGAGCTTGATTTCACTGAATATGGTCAAATATTTGCCCATTGTCGCGTTGACCATGGTTTGTGGCATCTCGTACCTTTCACTTTGTTACCCCCAGTCTGAGTTACGTGCTGTGTTGAGTTGATGTGCTCGGTTACAGTTTCTCTGTGCCGTCTCAACTGACTTCCGAACTCGACCTATCAGCAGTCAATATCGCCCGTGGATTTGCCATGGACGCCCCGCTCAAAGCCAAAAGTGGGCATCAGGGAACGGCGATGGCTTTGGCTCCCCTGGCGCACGTTTTGTACAGCCGGGTGATGAAGCACGATCCGACCGATGCTTTGTGGCCCGATCGTGATCGATTCGTCTTGTCAGCTGGTCACGCATCGATACTGCAGTATTCGATGCTGTTCCTTCAGGGTTACGGACTTGAACTTTCGGACATCCAGAATTTCCGTCAGTGGGATTCTGCAACTCCGGGTCACCCCGAGCGCGGTCACACAGCTGGTATCGAAGTCACCACTGGTCCACTTGGCCAGGGTTTCGCTAATGCAGTTGGTTTGGCGTTAGCTGAACGTCACCTGCGGGCCCGTTTTGGCAGTGAATTAACGAATCACCACACATACGTCATCGCTGGCGACGGCTGTCTGATGGAAGGTGTGAGCCATGAGGCTGCGTCACTAGCTGGACACCAAAAACTTGGTCGACTCATCGTGGTGTTTGACGACAATCAGATCACGATTGACGGATCAACGAATCTGACATGTAGCGATGATGTTGCGATGCGATTTACGTCGTATGGCTGGGATGTCGTGCAACTCGGATCAATTGGCGAAGATCTTGATGCTTTAGAGTCGGCGCTCGTCGCGGCACGTGACTCTGGTGACGATCGTCCGAAGTTGTTGATCTTGCGCACACAAGTTGGGTTCCCATCACCTGACTGGACTGGGAAGCATGAAGCTCACGGCAATCCCTTTACAGCCGAACATGTTTCGAAGACCAAGAATGCCATGGGTATACCCGATGAAGCATTTTGGTCACCTCAAGATGTTGTGACGGCGTTTCGTTCGTCGGCTCAGTCGAAGGGCTTGGCGCACAGTACGGCTTGGAAGTCTCGTCTTGCATCGAGTGCCCACAAAACTGAGTGGGACGCCGCTTGGAATGGTGGATCAGCCGATTGGGAAAATCTGCTCCCGACATTCGTGCAGGGTGAGTCAATCGCAACACGCGTTGCAGTGCAAAAAGTTTTTGATGCGGTGTTACCTGGCCAGCCCGGTTTGGTTTCCGGTTCGGCCGATCTCACTGGAAATACCGGTACCAAGTTGTCGGGACAGTCGCCGATGTCGCACGCAACTCCCGAAGGTCGCCAAATCTATTACGGAATTCGCGAACACGCGATGGGCTCGGCCATGGTCGGACTTGCGCTTCACGGCGGCGTCTACCCCGCTGGTGGAACTTTCTTTGTGTTCTTTGATTACATGAAGCCACCCATTCGTCTTGCTGCTTTGTCCAAAGCCAAATGCCTTTTTGTTTTTAGTCATGACTCAGTCGGAGTTGGCGAAGACGGTCCGACTCACCAGCCCATTGAGCATTTAGCGGCACTTCGCGCAATTCCTGACCTGCAAGTGATCCGTCCTGGCGACGCCAATGAAACCTCGCAAGCGATTCGTGCGGCGTACGAATTCGATGGTCCGACTGCCGTGGTGCTCAGTCGTCAGAACTTGCCGGTTGTGACCGATGGGTCAGCAGTGACCACCGGTGCTGGCATTGTCTATGCCGTCGACGGAAAGCCCGACGTTGTCATTGTTGCGACAGGTAGCGAAGTGCACATCGCCATCGCGGCTGCGCAAGAACTCGGAGCGATCGGACACAAAGTTCAGGCAGTGTCGTTGCCCTCGTGGGATCGTTTCGAGGCATATCGCGCCGCGAACCCTGAGCTGGCTGAACGCATCTTGCCGCGCAACGTTCCGACGGTGTCGGTCGAAGCAGGATCCACCTTTGGTTGGGAACGCTATGCCGATGTTTGTGTCGGTATTGACCGTTTCGGAGCCAGCGCGCCAGGGTCGGAAGTTCTTGATCGTCTCGGTATTTCCGTCGCGAATATCAAGAATTCTGTTCTCAATCTGGTTTCGCAGCGTTAGTGCTCGCCCCAACCTGATAAATCTGCCACGCTGTAGGTATGACAAGTTCTTCTCGCCTCGTTCAATTGTTTTCTCAACAAGGCCAAAGTCCGTGGCTCGATAACTTAAAGCGCAGCCTGATCTCGTCGGGCGAGTTGGTGAAAGTTCGCGAGACGGGTATTCGTGGTCTCACATCTAACCCCACGATTTTTCAAAAGGCGATTCAGGGTTCGGCCGATTATGACGAACAGTTTCAGTCGTTGATTCAAAATCAGTCGTCAATTATTGACAGTTACTGGGCGATGGTTCTGCAAGATATTCACGGAGCATTAGACGTGTTTGCTCCGGTGTACACATCGAGTGGTGGCACTGATGGTTTTGTCAGTGTTGAAGTTGATCCCAACTTGGCCCTTGATGAAGTAGGTACTCTCGCAGCTGGTCAGAACTTATGGGATGCCGTTCAACGTCCGAATTTGATGGTGAAAATACCAGCGACCAAGCCATGTATCCCCGCGATCCGCGCCATGATTGCGGCTGGCCGTAACGTCAATGTGACCTTGATCTTTAGCCTCGAGCGTTACCAGAACGTGATGGATGCCTATATCGAAGGCTTAGAGGATCGCGTTGCTTCTGGTCAATCAATCGCCGACGTGGCGAGTGTTGCTTCATTTTTCATTAGCCGAGTCGACTCTGAAGTTGATCCGCGACTTGAATCATTAGGTACATCTGAAGCTTTATCGTTGCGCGGAAAAGCAGCGATCGCTCAGGCTGTCTTGGCGTATGAAGCGTTTCAATCCACTTTCTCGGGATCTCGGTGGGAAGCACTTGTATCTCGTGGGGCGAAAGTGCAACGTCCTTTGTGGGCTTCTACGAGCACCAAGAATCCGGCTTACCCCGACACTTTGTACGTCGATCAGTTGATTGGTCCCAATTCGGTGAACACTTTGCCCGACGCAACAGTTGATGCATTTGCCGATCATGGCACGGTGTCACGAACGATTGATATCAATGTCGATCAGGCCCACGCTGAATGGCAGGCGTTGCAGCTGATCGGCATTGATATGGAAGAAGTCGCACAAAAGCTCGAGCAAGAAGGCGTGGCTTCTTTTCAAAAGAGCTTCACTGAATTGATTGATGCATTAACTGAGAAAGCTCAGCAGTTTCGCTAGTCAATATCGAGCAAGTGCACAGCTTTATCGATGGCGCGGCGGGCCTGTGACAAGGTCTTGTCAAGAGCTGGCCGTCCCTCGCGTTTGCGTGACGCTTCGCGCAAAACATCAAACATCACGTCATCAAGAGACGATGCGGCATCTCGTAAACGTGTCGCGATGTCATTGAGGCGTTCAAGTACTTGCGGATCAATTGCTGGTTGCTGGTCATCGTGAGAAAAAGTGTCATCTGAAAAAGTCATGACTTTGCTGAGCCCTCTGTCGGTGGTTGATCTGTTGTGGGTACGAGACCTAAAGCCTCGGCGAGAATATCGACAGGATGCTTCACGACGAGGCCAGATCCTTGGAGATACATCAAACACCCGGGGTTGGCGGATGCGACGAAAGTTTTGGCGGTCGGAGATTTCGCCAAGATATTGCGGACCTTGCGGTCGCGAATCTGTCCGGCTAATTCGGGTTCAACGACTGAATATGCGCCACCCGCACCGCAACATAAACCGTCATCGTCAAGTTCGATCAAGTGAGCGACTGGCGCCAAGATTGATCGAACGGCAAGGTGTGCTTTTTGGACATGGCGTAAATGACAGGGGTCTTGAATGACAACGTCAATTTTGTCACCATCGGGCACGTGAGTTGTGATGACCGAATTGATGTGTGGTTCGAGCCACTCATGAACATCAAAGACTCGTTCGCTAAAGGCGACAGCTTCGGGGGTGCCGAGAAGGTGTCCGTAGTCCTTGAGTGCTGCACCACATCCAGCTGAGTCAACAATGATCGGACTCGCGCCAGGCATTGATGTCATGACTGACTTGGCCAAACTTTGCGCTTCGTGAGTCAGGCCCGCGTGTGAGTGAAGAGCGCCGCAACATGAGCCAGCTTTGGTAGGTATCCCGTAACTGAAGCCCGCAGCTTTGATGAGTGCGGCAACCGATCGGTGAGTTGATCTTTGCCAGGCATCCATGACACATCCGGTGAATAGCCAAACATCTGGAGCGAGTGAAGTTGCCACAACTGGTGGACCAAGCTGCATTGGAAGAGTAGATAGGCCAGCCCGTTTGGGGATCAGATGTAATCGTTGTGCGACCGCCAAAATGGGAGTACCGATGAGCAACAGTCGATGATGGCGTAATAGGCGCAAACCAAATCGTTGCCACCATGGAGCCGATCGGTGTTGAACGGCCATTTCATTTTTGGCTGCCTCAATCAATCGGCCGTATGGAACACCGCTCGGACATGCGGGTTCACAACCACGGCATTGGACACAAGTATTCAGGATCTCACTGACCTGGTCATCAATGTGCAGACCTTCGTACTGGATTGATCGAATAGTGGCGATGCGGCCACGCGGTGAGAGCGCCTCTTCGTTGGTGACGCGAAATGTTGGGCAATGTGGCAAGCACAAGCCGCAACCCACGCACGTCGAAAGCTCATCGTCAGAGAGTGCTAGGGGTCGCGCGGACATCCCTTATACCGTACCTTCTTGGCCTACCTCACCTGCGTCTAGTCTGATCGATATGGCTTTATTGACTCCCCCGCAATATCTTGATTCACTCCGCCGATCAATCAACGAATTGATTCAGATTTCGACCGGCAATCTTGATGTTGATGTCAGCGATTGCCCCGGTTGGAAGGTCGCCGATCTGATGAAACACGTTGGTCAGGTATTCGCCATGGTTGATGCAATCGTGATTCCGCGTTCGCAAGTGCGAGTCGGACCTGGCGCTGAAAGTCAACCTGCCGATGGACAAGATGTTTTGGATTGGTTTATCACTCGTTCGCAATCGGTGGTTCGGTCATTAGAAAACATTGATGCTTCAGAATCTCTGTGGACTTGGTCAGACCGCCAAGACGCGGGTTTTTACTTTCGGCGTATGGCTAACGAAGTCGCGGTTCACGTGTGCGACCTTCAGCGGGCGATGTCATTGCCAGTTGCCATGGACCGCTCGTTGGCCTGCGATGGTATCGATGAGTTGTACATCGACATGATGACTGGCTGGGCAAAACGCTTCGGCAAGACCTTTCCGGCGGGGTCGTTGCATTTGCATTGCACCGATGGCGACGGTGAGTGGCTCATTGTTCCAAGCGTTGACCGAGTCGTTGTCTCACACGAACACGCCAAGGGTGATGTCGCATGGAGGGGTTCGGCGGTCGCCCTGATCTTGTCAGCCTGGGGTCGTGCTCACACCGGAATCGAAATCCTTGGGGACGCCGAGATTTCTGATCAGTGGTCGAACTTCGCGCCGTAATTCTTCCCCAAGATGTTTTATACGGCTTGCCACATTGGCGCCGCCGGGTCTTGCCTCCACCATTTCATTCGGTTCTCAGCTTCGACCTTTGCACTAGGAGTCGACAGGCTCGCCCGCCAACGCATCAAAGTTGCTGACAAGAGTCGTAACTCGGCAAGGGCCTGTGCCAGTTCGTTGCCCGAAAAATCTAAACCGTATCCGTGAGCAAAATCTGCATACGTCGAAGCCTGTCCGCCCCAACGAGTCGCCCACGTCAATAGTGCAGCATGGTCCCATTCGCGGGGAGCAACCGAGAGTAAGTCCCAATCCAGCAAGATCGGTCGACCAGTGTCGCGGTTGACAATGACATTGCCTGGATGGATATCGCCGTGACACAGCACCGGTCGATCACCAACTGACTCGACCGTAATGTCTTGAGCAGCCCTGAAGAATGGTCGAAGTCTTTCCCAACGTTCAAGCAAGATGTCGCAGTCGTTGCTGTTCAGAGTCGGTCCTAATTCGGATAGCAGCACATCAAAATTCCACCACGGAAACGATGCGGCCTTTGGTAACGGATAAAACTTGGCGACGTCCTCGGGATCGATGTCATGTAGACGACGAACAAACGATCCGATCGTTGACCAATTCACAATGTGTTCAGAGTGAGGCTGAATGAATTCCCATAACGTGATTTCTATTTCGTCATGACGAAATGGTTCTTGACTGATCGGTGCGGGAACTTCAAAACCCTGTCGGCGCAAATAATCAGCAAACTCAATTGCCGGTTGGGTGCTTGTTGTCGGGCGGCTCACTCTCATGATTAATGGCCCGTTTGCCGATGTCGCTTGGTACACGGCATTCATTGATTGGCGGATCAAGGTGATGTCACTCAACTGTAGGTCGGTGGCACACTGTTGAATCCCTTCTTCAATCACCTGTTGATCGACGACTGAAATTGGTGAGGCAACGAGAGGTAGTTCGGCGAACTGCATCACGCCGTCAGGCCCGTCGTGAGGCTGACTCCGAGATTCAGTCGGCCCGTTGGGTTGAACTGTTGCAGGAGTCGCTGATGGATCAGTGCAACTGAGGGATCTAATTCTGGCGATTGTGTCGGGGTCTTGCTATGGACAACTCCGACACCTGCTTCAACTACGACATGGGAATCTTCTGTCTCAGAGGTGAAAAGTTTGGCGAGTTGTGATGGAGCCACGGAACTTCGGTACGGAAATGAACGAAGATCTGGCGGGCCAGATATTTCTGCGATGTTCGTAAAAATTGGAGCCAATTGTTTGATGGTGTCATCGCAATCTTGCGGATGTCCTTCAATACAAAACCAAACACACTGCCCGTTCGTCAGTACTGATGCTGGTCGGTATACCCGTTGCAGAATCGCTTCAACTGAAGTCATTGAAGTTTGCTCAATGTAAAACCACCGTGATGATTTCGGTAGGGGTCGTGTCCGTAAAATTGCCTCTCCGA
>Ga0315909_10003065_pt1 | contig 20702 bp, 24 predicted proteins | sample LakEriMetagenome_11_FD_203527 | JGI IMG/M metagenome (GOLD analysis project Ga0315909, IMG submission 203527) | Freshwater fungal communities from buoy surface, Lake Erie, Ohio, United States - Buoy 2 MA125 | ecosystem: Environmental > Aquatic > Freshwater > Lake | place: USA: Lake Erie, Ohio... | reverse complement strand
GTTGCATCCATATCCCAATCACCAATCAACATTTCTTTAAATATTCTTGTTGAACCTGTTCCAAAACTAATACCATATCCAGTTTGTATATTTAAAGCTGGAACATATACCATATTTGATAATGATGCTGTAATATTATTTCCACCAACAATTACTGAGTATTCAACATCATCATTGATATCATTTCCTAAACCACCTATAATAGCACTACTTGTTGAACCAGTTCCGATAGTATTAAACCCACCACCAATAATGGCTGTGCTAGGTCCACTTACAACATTGCTTTGACCACCTCCAATAAATGAAACACTTCCAGATGACGTGTTATTAGCACCACCAATTACTGCTGAACGTGTTCCAGATGCAATGTTTGATGTACCACCAACAACTGATGAATAAACACCACTAGCAGTATTTAGCTTACCACCAATAACAGATGATGATTCATCTGTTGCATTATTAAACTGTCCACCAATGACAGCTGACCAGTTTCCATTTGTAGAGTTATTAGCACCACCAACAACCACAGATGCATATGCACTGGCTGTATTATTATTACCACCAAAAACACTTGTACCATAATTACCAGATGCTGTATTATGATGACCACCAACTACAGTTGCACCATATTGGCCACTATTAGTATTAGCAAATCCTCCCAATATAACCGATGAAAAATCACCAGTGTTAACATTTGAATATTCATTACCACTCCATCCAATTCCACCACCAATGGTCATATTACCACCATCACAACTTGTAATTACACTTGTGGTTAATCCACTCTCACAAAAGTTATTTGATATAGTTTCTCCAGATAAGTTGAAAACAGTACCATCCTCATTGATATAAGCATTTTCAAGATATATACCACCTTCACTTGCTGTTATACCAGAACCAATAACAATACCTCTGAAATTCTCTCCAATCATATTATCATTACCAATAACAACAACACCATCAGAGTTTGGACCAACAAAGTTATTTGAACCACCAACAATAACATTCCTTGATAATATCGTATTCGTATTGTCAATCACATTAGGTTGAACAAGTCTCATTGCCTCATAAGGAGTGAATATAGTTGTACCAGTTGAAATAGTTGGAGTGAATACCACAGGGTTATTTATCTTTAATAATTGAACCTCTGTTGTTTCACCTTGTCTTGTTGGGTCGTAATCCACTATTTGATTTATGTAGTAGTATGTACCATCAACAAAAATACGAGTATTTAAAGCATTTTTAACCTTGTTAATATCAACTTCATTTAAATAAAATCTGCTGGTTACAAGTCTTCCTGTTGCTATTTGTTCAATATAATTCTTCCAATATCTATTATATAAGTTATTATCAGTTATTGTTTGTTGTTCTGCGTGATATTCCCAAGGAACCTCTCCCCAGTTAATATCATCTGTTGGATTGTATGGGTCATTGTTATGTGAATAATAAGGATATTGTAAGTAGTATGTACGTTGTGCTGTATTACCACTATACCAATCCCAATACCAGCTATACACTCCAGCACCATCTGATGTATTAACTGGGTCCTTCATTCCATTGTTTAATATAACCCTTACGTTTGTTTTAGGATTAACAGCTGGTATTGTTGGTATAACAAATCTTTGGTTTACTGAATTATAACAGTTTGGTGTTGGACTGAATATTGATTCTATCTTTTTCTCTCCTTGAGCAAATTCATTATCGTACTCAACTTTCTTTTGACCAAATATTTGACCTCTTGAATCACCACTAGTTGCAAGCGTATAATTCTTATTCCATTCATCACTATCAGCCTTGTATGTAAATAATACCTCTTTGTTTTGTAGTTCCGATAATAATTGAATCTTATCTTCAAATGAGTAGTCTTTTAGTGAAGTCCAATCAAGTGTTTGAGTTGATGCTGAATAATAATCATCTCTACTATTTAATAAAATCTTTCTATCATCATTAGGGTGTACCGTTGAATATAAGTTGTAGCGTTGAATTACATCCTTTAGAAGGTCAATTTGTTTTATCTTCTGAGGAATAAAGTCATTTAAATAAATGATATCACCATCAGTCATTTCACTATGTTGTGATGTTGAACTTAAAAATGCATTATTGGTTGCTCCTGTCACACCCTCTAATTTAATTTTTAAAGGAACTGATTTGGCTGAGTTGAATGTTGTACCATCAACATACATTAACCTATTCATACTACTTTCAGACCCTGGTGTTTTAACTATATTATATTTAAGAGTTATAACATCACCACTTAATAATTGTAAGTTAGGTCTTAATATATTTACTCTATGATTACCCTCAACTTCCCAATCGTTCGCTGTGTTGAATGTTGAGTTTGAAAATGAAGTATAAGGAAATGTTGAACCTGTTCCACCTAATTGTGGGCTACCAAATGTTTGTTGTAGTATACCATTCTTATACATAGTTATAACTACACTGTATGTACCACCATTAAAACTGTTTAAATTATATGTTGGGTTGTTATATTGATTACCACCAATAACACCAAAACCTACTTGATATGATGTTACAGCTAATGTACCAGTTGATGTACCACTAAATGTCTTAGCAATTTCAATAGTATTAGTTGTTACAGCAGCAATTGAATATGTTCCATCATAACCAGTTGAACCAGTTATAATAACATTAGTGCCAGATTCATAGTCGTGATTTGGATATGTAATTTTAATCCTATTGATTGTTGCTCCAGATGTTAATCCAGTGAAATCAATCTTAGATTCAAATTTAACTTTAAAATTAAGTATACCATCTAAATTATAAGTACCATTTCTATCAACAGTATATGTTGATGTTAACGTATCAAAATGATTATCATTATCAAAATTTGGTAATGTTGAATCATCATTCAAATACGTATAAGCACTTAATGATGTTTGGATTGTTGGATTTAAAACAGCATTGTTGCTAATACCACCCTTATATGATGTAGTTGATAGTGTTGGTGTATTAGCAGTCATTCCAGCACGGAAGTTTCTTCTAGTAAACTCAGCTGGTGGTAATGAAACTGTTTGTCCATTGAATGGAACTACCTCTTTCTTATATGTAGCATTATCGAAAAATGAACCACCAAATGTATATCCATTAGTTTCGAATATCTTTTCAAGTAATGCTCTGTGATAAAAACCAGGTTTAAAATCACTGGTTACATATGTGTCACTTCCTTTGTATAATAAAGGATATGTATACACATCAGTATATGTATTGGTCCAAGATGCTTCAATAGTTGGTTTGTTGTATGTGTGATTATAACCACTAAAATTTAAATCTGTTAATAGTTTATCTCCAATCTCAATTGTGAAGTCAACTGAATTATCAAATAAAACAACCTCATATTGAATATAATTTCCAGCAAAGTCAGCAACTGGTAAAACCTTAATATTCTTTAATTGTAGATAACCATCTAATATAGTCGTTGAATCAACAACTATTTTTGCTGGTGTTTTAAAATTAGGGTTGAAGTATGTGAAATCTGCGTTGATGTCCCATAACCCTCCCATAAGGATATTGTTATTTTTTGAACCAGGTAATGTAACTGTTTTGGTAAAGTTAGCATTTTTCTTGGTAATGTTTTTAACATCATCAACACTATATGTAACACCAAATCCAATTTGGCTATCTATATCAAGTTCTCCTTGTGGTAATATGATTTTAATATCTTGATTCATAATTAGTTCCTTTGTCTATAATTTGTAAATGTATAACTAAAATCTATTGTATAGTTTATCATTTTAGTATTAACCTTCTGTTTAGTTTCAATACTATTAGTATCAATATTAACTGCTATAAGGTCACCACTTGTAACTGTTATTGTTTGTGTATCTATTTTATCAATACCAGTTAATGTATTTCCATTATACGCTAAATTAACAGTAAATGCATTTAAAGTGTCGATGCTTGTTATATAAGCATATACATTATTATAAGCTGGGATAGTATCATAAAGCCTCACCAACGTACCTAATGATAAACCGTGACTTGTTACTGTTAATTGTAATAAACCACCGTTGTTTGAATAGCCTACTACATTGTCTGTTGTTGCTGCTGAATATGTAACAGTGCCATCAAGCAATTGGTATACCTCTGGACTTGAAATTAAATCAACAATTCTGTTGCTATCTGCTTGAGTTACCCAATTTGATGTTATAGTATATTTATCGTTGATGGTTACATCCATTATCTTTTTGCTTCTATCTGCTAAACTATAACCCCATTCAAGTGTATTAGGATTAAAACTTCCTAATCTCTTGTTATATGACTTCTTAGACACTGTAGTGTTTACTTTATGTGCTAAGTCAAAGTTAAAGTTTAAATAGCTACCAGACTTATCCAAATAAAGCATTTGATATGTATCATATTTCGAACATCTTCTATCAATATTAACTCTGATTGATTGACTTGTTGGATTACCACTTACATCCAATAATCTAACATCATAATATTCTGTGGTATCCTGTATGATTGGATATGTTCCACTCATCATCGTTACAGTTGATGTTGTGTTTGCTATGTTAAATGGTCCAATAGCTGCTTGCAAAAATTTAGTTGCAGCTACTGATGTTTGCCAAGGATTAGTAATTCTGTATACCCCACCATTACTTGTAGTTACTTCAAGGAAGTTGGTTGTGTTGGTTGTTTGATTATAGAAATTAATATAAGATGAATCTGTAGTTTTCATTGTAACACCATCTGTTGGTATTGTACATAAGAAATTACCAGTTGATGCTGATGATATAACATAATCAGTATAATCATAGTTTCTGAAATCTAACCAATCCTCAACACCATTGTAAGCATATGTTGTTGCTGTATATGTTGCAGCACTAAATTGTGTTGTTGTTCCAGATACATCATACTGCTCAAATAACTTAAATGAATATTCAACGTAGCTATCTTCTATTTTTCTGAATGTAGCTAATGATGTTGTGTCAATTGAATTTGTAACATAATTCTCAATGTGCTTATGAGCATCTATCACCCCATAACCGTCTATATTAGATGATATAGGTAATGCTACAACTTCGTTTCCATCCACCTCAATTTTAATTATGTATGTGAAATTTGTTTGTGCCTTTTGGGTACTATCTAATGCCAATATAATTGGATTATAGACTGGTTGTAATTGTGATGGTGATTGAAGTATAGAAATTGCCATAATTTATCTTTTAATATAATTGTTTATTTTTAATTTAATGTTTCAGAACTTATCGAGAAAAACTAAATACATCCGAACCACTTGAATTATTATATGTAGTATGTAGGTATACAATTGAATACCTACAGCCGTCAATTCCATCATCCCATAATTTAATTGGTTCATCAGTTATAATATCTTTTATCTTTTTATATGAATAATTTTCATATTCTTTTTTAATATTGTTAGCTTTAGCATCAACATATATCTTATATGTCTTGACAATGTTTAAACCTTTCTGTACCGACTTATCAGCATTCAATATATAATAACCAGCACGTTGTAATTCAGCAATCATCTCTGGTCTAGCGTAATCCGCAATTATCTCTGTATTCTTATCAACACCTAAACCATCCATCTTTTCTATAAGGTCAGCTGATGTTAAATAACTCTCATATATTACCTCTTCAATAAATAACTCATTCTCATTAAACCATACCTTTACAAGTGCGGTTGGGTGACTATAACCAAAATCTAATCCGTAAACAAATTTTCTAAATTTCTCTGGCTTATTGTCGATAAATGTCCAGTTGGTGAATATGTTTTGTTTTGTCGCTGCTCGTTCACCTAATGCATATATTTTATATAATGATTCATCTGTGTTAATAAGATTCTCAATCTGGCTTATAATGGATTGTGGTAGGAATGGATTATCTTTATATGTTGATTGTATGAATATTTGGTCTTCTTTTGGTAATTCATATAACCAACTATAGTTTTCTGAGGGGTTGTAATCCAATATAAATTTATCTGTGGTTCTAAAGTTTAATTGGTTGAAGTCATCATACCATAATTCATTAGCTTCATTTGCCCAACATAAGTCTCTTTTTCTACCTCTAACTTTCTGTTCATTATCCACGCTAAAGAATTCTACAATACTCCCAGATGGAAATGTATATATGTGTTCTGTCTTGTTGTGGTTCTTCTTATTATATATTCCAAAGTCTTTTAACACTTCAAAGAAATCTCTCATTACAGTTGCTCTCAATGCTGGGAATGTTTTTCTAACTATTGATACTACCTTGTCTTCATTTTGCATTGCATATATTATAACTAGTTGGCACAAAGAATATGTTTTGCTGCTACGGGATGACCCTTGGTTTATAATGAATCGTTTATCACTATTAAATACAGCATCGTAGTTTCTTTCAAATACAGTTGTTGCAGCGATGTTAATTTGGTTTGTCATTCTTTCTAACGATGTTTATATTAATTTTGTCTATCTTGGTGTTGATGGTGTCGCCATCGATATTAAATAAACCTAATAGCTTTGCATTCATTTCTCTGGCTTTAATTGCATCAGAAGCTTTACAAACCATAGCTAATCTTGTAAACATTAATTCTTCTTCGGTGGTTAGTGTTGCCTTAAGGGTTAATTCAAGTAATTTTGTATATGCTTCTTCGTGTATTTTATTTGCTTGTATTGTCGTTTCAAGTGTTACCTCTAATTTTTCTGATTGAATTGATTGTTTCATTTTCAATGCTTTAGATACTTCGACATTCCTCAACAATCGTTCTCCTTGGCTATAAGCCGTTTTTTTTGAATACCCAGCCCTAATTGCAGCTTGTGTTGCATTAGAATCAATCAAATATTCTTCGATAAATCTAAGTTGTTTGTTGGTAAATTTATTTTCTTCGTTCATATTTTAATGATTTAGTCATTAATTAATTGTCACCAATAAAGTAATTGTTTATATCATTTTTCATCTTAACGATTAGTATATGGCTTGCTGTTGGTGTTATGTTGAAATGTCTAGCTATTTGTCTTACACTTACTTTTAATCCTTGTCTAACTCTATTCCAATACACATCAAAAAATATAAGGTCTTCTTTCTTTGTTATGGTTGTTCTATATATTTCTAATTTTGCTCTTTGGGTATTGTACCATAATTCTAACTCAACCAGTTCGTCTGTATCGGTATCATCATCAATTGTATTGTTATTATCATTAAATTCAATTACGTTACGTGGGCTAATCTTATTATTCTTGCTATTCATCCATTTTGTTTCCATCATTATGTATTTGCAAGTGTATGTATTTATATCTTTTACATTTTCTATTATTTCTTGTTTGTTGATTATATATAAATAAGCTTCAGCTATTAGTTCATCTGGGTTGATGAGTCGTTTATTTAAAAAAATATGATACTTGGCAATCTTTTGCAAGAAACTGTAATTGTCTTTAAAATATACATCTATATCTTTTTTTGTAATCATTATTTCAGCAATCATTTAAATTCCTTTATATCTTATTTTTTTCTTATTTTTGGTTGAAATGGGTTTTTCTTCTGGTGTTGTTTCTTCTTCAAACATAAATTTAAAACCATTATGATAATAGTATTCGTATTCCGATGGGTTGGTTGTTTTTGCGTTAAGTGTTAATTTACCTTGGGTAATGATAACACTTTTAAATTCTTCTTTAATTTTCATATTTTATTTTGTTGAGTCTTCGTTATTATTAAAATTTCCACTACTACCTATTTGTGGTGTGTTTACTAAATTATTTAATTCTTGTAATTGTTTTTTACCTGTTGTATTCCAATATTGGTTTAATCTTTCCAATACACTTCTTTGTTTGCAACTGCATCCTGTTTTGCTACCAAGAAAATATAATTCAAGTTCTTTTATGGTATTCCAATTTGGGTTACCATTTAATTCATTTTGGAGTTGTTCTAATTTTTCTTTCATATTTAATTAATTTTGTTTCTGAATCCTTCAATACTCCTGGCAATTATACCTTGTAGTATTTCTTCGCTTATTTCTAAATCTATTAGCAACGCCAATATATGTTTATTTAATTGACCAGCATATTCATACTCTTCATTTTGTTCATAGTAAGTTATAAAAAATGAGTATTTGCTTATAAAGTAATATATTGCTGCTAATATAAATTTATCATCTGGTTGGTTGTTATAGGTTAATTGTTGTACATATTGTGTATCAATTAATAATTGTGTTTCAACCAATTTGAAGATTTGTTTAGGTGTTTTATTTATTATCAACCCTGTAAAACTAAAGTCTTCTATTTTTTTCTTATCTATCATTTTTTACTTGTGTTTATAATTGCTGTTGTTATTGGTAAAAAGATTGTATTCTTTGTTTTAACCGCTTGGTTTCCACAATATGTTGCTGGCATATCAGCTTTAAATACACCTACCTTATTCTCATCTAAATTGGTTATATCCCAAATTACAATGGTGTTGTCATTATATATGTTTATATAGTGTAAAGCAACCTTCTTATATATGTTCTTTCTGTGTTTAATACATTCATCCTTTATGGTTTGAAGTCCTCTTAATTTGTCTAATTCCAACACCCACGTATCGAAATCTGTACTGTCGTAGTTTCTTCTTTTAATTTCACCAATTACAAGTGTATCTTCTATTTTATAACTTACATCCCATTTGGAGTAATCATCTTTGCTTTTTCTTTCAAACTTGCACCAGCTTTGGCCATTGCAATACCCTTGAAAATATGCTCTTCCCAAGTCATCTAATTCTCTATACATTTTATTTGTTGACATTTGTTTTTGTTTTTAATTGTTTTTGTTATAACTATAAATATTTAACATTTTCAATTTCGCCTGGTTTTGTTTAAGATATTTACTTAAGTTGTTGATTATCATTGACATATTTTTCTATTTTTTTAATAATACTGTTAATACGTTGGTGTATTGCTTGTCTTGTTATATTATATTTAGCAGCTAACATAAGTGTTGGTTGTCCTCTTTTGTATTCACCGCTTAATAAATTATATTCATTTATTAATTCTTGGTCTTTTGGTTTAAGCTTTAATATAGCGATTTTAAGAGGTGTTATATCCATTTGTTCCTCTTGGTCCTCATTTGGGATTGAATCGCTTAAAAGTATGTTAAAATCGTTTATAGGGGTATCTAGTGATATTGTTCTGTAGTTTGCTTTTAATTCTTTATCTTTTATATTAACAGGTATTCTTATATTGGTTAGGTTATTATCCAAAAAGCGTAGTTGATGTTTACGTATATGTGTTTTTGCAAAAGATGGAAAAGCACCCTTTGTTTCATCATATTTTAATGTTGCTTCCCATAAACCAATTCGTCCTTCTTGGCGAAGGTCCTCAAGTACATCCTTATCTTTAATACCATAACTATGTGCTGTTGCATTAATAAGTGGTGTGTATTGTTTTAATAGTTTTTCGTTAAATTGTATCATTTGCCTTTGTCATTTTTATTTACTATATTTGTATATAAATATAACAATAATTTAAAAAAAACATATAGAATGGAAAAAATGGAAAAAAGAATTGGTAGTGAAAAAAAAACAAAGATTGGAAACTACAGAATATCATTATCAACTAGTGATAGAAAAAGTAATATTGGTAATGTTGAGATTGGCTGTTATATTCATAATCAAAAATTTGGCACCATAGGAGCGATTACAAGACGTTTAAACCGCCTTTGGATACAAGAGGAAAGAAAGTTAAAAATAGTGGGCTTAAGACGCATTATATTCGTGTCTGAATTGAAGGATAGTTTATGTATTGTGCACAACACAAAAAATGATAATATTGGTTATTGTAGTTTTGTTTGTCAATTTACTTGTAATGATGAGATTGGTGTAATAAATAATCCAACTATAATAATGAATTTTGATTTGGTTTGTGCTAGTGTGATTAAAGTAATTGGTGAAAGTGGTTTAACCGTGATGAATAAATAATCGCATATCGAGATAAAGGTATATCGCTTGGCAATTTTTCCTTTCTTCTTATATAAAAAACGAGATTTGCCATACGACATAGTAAATTAAACAACCTCATTATCAATCATTTAAGTCAAAACGGTAAAAAAAAATGAGAATTTTATTTTCTCATTGTGTGTTTATTATATACTTTGTCATATTTATTAAGTACAATTGTATAACTTAATAATAAAAAACAAAAATAATGATAGAGATTAAAATTAAAGACTTCGTTTCAAACGATGCACAAGCAAACAAAATAATAACTGAATTCTCATCTAACAAGATGGTTATTAAAGGAGACACAGGAATTGGTGGTACTACATCTATATTAAATGTAAAAGACCAAAACATAATCATCATCAGTCCATTAACTGGAATGATACAAGGTAAAGAATTAAATAGGGTAGACCATCAAATGTTTATTTACCAATTTAGTGTTGATAATTTTAACACATACGAGAGAGGATTAAATATGGGTTTAAAGATAATACTAAACACAACACCAGAACAAATCATTGAACTAAAAAAGAACAACCCAAGATTATTTGCAAGAATAATGACCATTCCATTTTTTGTTGATGAATTTCAAATCTATAGTGAAAGTGAGTATAGAACATCTTTAAATGAATTTTACAACATATTATTCAATGAACACACAGCACACACAACATTATCAACAGCAACACCTGTATATAAAAACCTAGACATACCACAAACATTCCAAGATGATATGGAAGTTTATTTAATTAAAAGAATTGAAGAGAGAAAGAAACATATTACAATAACCAACATAAATAATTATTGGAATTTTGTTAAAGAAAACTGTGACAAAGGCATAAAGGTTGTACTACACACGAATGATGAAAGAAAGATAAAAAATTTATTAAACACTGATAATTTACCATATACTGTACAGTGTCTAACTGGACCAACACTATCAGCTAAATTATCTCAATACAAATCAAAAACATTAAAAGAGTTGAATGACATTGAAATGTCAAGAATTAACCCAGATGCTCACGTATACGTGTTATCAACAAAATACCAAATTGGGTTTGATTTTCCTTTTGATTGTGCTGTTGGTATAATAAGTGACCAAATTAGTTTAGTTGACAATAAAACAACTAACGAGATAGTACAAGCATACGGAAGATGTAGAGGAAATGTATTAGCCGCACAATTATTTTATAGAACAACTGGAACACCAGACACAACTATAAAAGCTAGCGAAAAAGAAATCTCAATGATTGATATGGACGACACTTATTTAACAAAAATACAACCACACATTAAAGCAATAAACCAAAGATTAACCTACAATAAAAAAAACATAATAACAACATTAACTGGATACGGCTTCACTACATCAACTGATGATTTTGATGGAGATGTAACAGGGAACACAGTAGATATACAAACTAAATTAACCAATTTAATCAATCAAGACGAGGAAATACAACACAAGCAATTTAAGCTTGTTGTAGAGCATATCAAAGGTGATGATGAAGACTACAATGGTTTTAATGAGAAAGCACTTCTATTGTGGGCTACTGCGTTATTAGCTGGGAGAACTCAATCATCATATTTAATCAATCAAGAAGGTCGAAGATATGATAGAATACTAGCGAGAGCAAAAAACTTCATTGATGTAAATGATTTAGCTTACCCAGATAAGATGAGTGAAATAGATAAGATAACAAAATACAGAGTAGCTGATACACAAATAAAACAAGCAATAATTGATGGTGCTTTATGTAAAGAGTTTATAAAAGGTGAAACATCATATACACAAGCAACAAGAATAACCGCAGATAATTTGTTTGTTAAAGCAAAACAAGTTATAAATAGTTTATGGGCGATACAAAAAGTAGCTGATATGAATTTGGAAGCAGAAGCTGAAAGAATGTTAAATGGTTTTGCTATAATATCAGAAGAATTGATTGAAGACTACTTCACAGGCATCGAGAAAGAATTGGGTGTTGATGCGAGAAGTTTATTCATATCAAAAGACTACACCAAGTTAAAAGAGATTGATGAGAAATCATTCCACAAGGTAAAGTTTGGTGTTCCATTAAAAAACACACTTAGAAATATTGTAACTAAATTAAAAGAATACGACTATACAACTGACGAACAGAACCAATTGATGGCCAAGTTTGAGAGTATAAAGAAATCACTTATTGACAACAAAAAAGGTATTTACTCAACTGTGAAGATGAACACATACTCAATCAATGCACAAATCGACAGACACAAATTTTACGTGTTATCAATGTTATCATTACAATGTGCTGGTCATACATACGGTTTTAAATCAACAAAGATTGACAATAGAGATTTCAACACAGCAACTAAAACAACAAGACAATTGAGAGGATATGTCCCATACCAATTAATTCAGATTGATATCAAATCAGCGTTTCCAACATTCATTGATGAAATGTTAGACACCAACATTGGACAGGACGTTTATAACAACATAGTTGATGCAGAAAAAATCGATAGAGCAAACGCCAAGGTTAAATTTAATAGTATGTTAAATGATGCTAGAAAACAAAAATCAGTTGTTAAAGCTTTTTATATTAATTGTGGATACGCAACAGATAAAGCTGAAAACTTAGCCAACATAACTACAAAAGAAAAGGGTTCATTCTACAGAACGATGACTGTAATTGAAGAAAGAGTTGTTAATCAATACAAATATTTAAACAGGTTACAAAACCCAATCAGATTACACGACGCTTTGCTTGTGTATAACACCCCAAATCATCACAACTTAGATGACACGATGGGTATATATAACTTTGAAATAAAAGAATTATAATGGTAGACGAAACAATAGAAGCAATAAAACCACACGTATTATACGTAGTTTGTTTGAGTGGAGCCACAGACGAGATATTTAATAAAATAGGTGTGACTAAATATGACATCAATACCAGATTTAAGAACGAAAAAAAATACAAAGTTATAGATAGCGTATCATTCAATTGTAAAACTGGATTAGAAGCCAGAGGTGTTGAATCTCTGATTATAGAAAGAATAATCAGACAGGAGAAGATACAATATAAACCAAAACAACATTTAGGTGGTCACACTGAGTGTTTTACTAACGAAGGTTTTGGAATAATATACAACACAATAAAAAAACTATTACCAAATTCAAAAGAAGAATGGTCTGAAAATGAAGAAACATACGACATATTTGAAGATGATTTTTACTTTTTTGAATATGAAGACGAGTTTGGAGTGGTACATAAACCATTTACACAATAAACCATATTGAAATTAAAATGCTTGGTATTCAATTACTTAGCATTTTTTTTATCATTTTATTTGACAATGTGTAAAATAATTTGTACTTTTGTATATTCTTAGATATTTATTAATGTAGACAATAACAATAAACTAAAAAAACTAAAACTAAAGGAAAATGAAAGCAAATAACACAAAAGAATTAAGACACATAATGACTCAACTAAAAGATTTATGTCTACAAATGGAAGGGCGTGATGAAGCACAATTACTAATGGCATTATTTTGTGGTATCAAAAACGTAAGATTACAAATGCAAGGTATCGCAATATATAAAGAATGGGGAATCGAATTTGAAGAACCACAATCAAGCTTTACGTTTGAAGAAAGAATGTCCGAAATTGAAGCAGCTAAATTAGCTGTATATAATAAATTTAATAATTACAAAACTAAACTACAAAACAATGATTAAAACAGACTTACAAAAAGCATTAACGGTATTAAAAACAATACCAGCTACACAACTAAAAGAAAACTATTGCGAAGCAAAAAGTAGAAACCTAATTATTTATGAAGATGGTACATATCAATTTATATTTGGTATCCCAGCAATTGGTGTGCTAATTCCATCAATTTATCTGTATTGTAAAACAAGTGCAATTGAATATTTGGAAGATGAAATAACAAATGAAGAAATATACAATAACAAATGAAAACACAATTAATATTTCGCTACATAATCAAAAGAGACGATTTAACAATAGCTGAAGCAAATACAATATCTGATATCGCAAAAGCAATTGGATGCAGCAGACAGCATCTTTATACCCAAAAACGAGGTGATGAGTTAAAACATAGAGGTATAACATATTTAATTATTGATAAGTTAAATTATTATGAAAATAGTTTTAACTTTTCAAATTAGCAAGATATTTATAATAAACGATAATACAAAATGGAAAAGAAAAAAACAAAAAAACAGATATTGATTGAATTTTTAGATACACTATTCAATATATAATAATAAATAACACTTAAACAAAATAAACCAAATGGAAAAATTAACACCAGAAATGATTGAAATCTTAGTTAAATTACAAGACTTATCAAATACAATGCAAGAAATAGCTGATTTGGTACAAAATAAAATAACAGAACTTGAAATGATAATTGAAAAATAATATATATGGAAAATGAAATGATAAAATATACATATAAAGGAAGTTACCCATATTATACACAGTGTGTAATATTGTTAAATAATGAAGGAAAAGTTGCGAGAATATATACAGAAGAAACAGACGAGCAAACAAAAATAATGATAGAACGTTTGTATTGGAATGACGAAGATATTAAAAATAATAATAATAGATAGTGACATATCTTTTAATTATGAAGAAGCCCCAACGTTTGAAGGGGCTTTTTCTATTTCTTATGTTTAATCTTCCTACTGTAAGTTTTCTTTGACTTATAAATATTTGGCCTTGTTGCTGCCCAAATTTCTTGCAGCGTTAGTGTTATCTTTTCAAATGTTGGTTTCATCATTTTAATCTTCAATATCTTTTTTTATAGCCTTTGCCCTATGTAACATTTCTTTTAGTGACTTCCAAAATGATTTACCAGTCATTGCCTCATAGTTTTCATCAATCGATTTTAATTCGATATAACTAAAAGTAAGTGACATTAATTTGGTTAGTACAAGTGGTATATGTGTAAACATACCAACGAAATCACCAATGATATATTTATCCATAACAAAAAATAAAATGATAGCCAATTGGTATAATAACATCTTAGAAATAATCCTTGATAGTTTTTTACTTGTTATTTTTTCATTTAATCTTTTAGCTTTCCACACACCAGTAATAGTGTCCAATGCAATAGCACCACCAACTAATAATAGTAAAGGAATAATAGGAGATAAAAATGCAATTATAACACCTATAATAGCAACAAACATATCGTGTTGCTTACTCATTAATATTTCTAATTCTGTTCTCATTATTAAACCATTAACATATCGTTATTATAACCACTTTCATTCGTTGGTGTGATATCAGTGATTGAGCAATCAGTGTTTGAAGTTGATGTAAACTCTGGAAATAAGTCCTTATTAAGTATTAAATACTTTCTAAGCCTCTCTTCATACCATTCAGCTTTTTGGTCGTAATGTCTTTTCATCATTATAACAGCCTCTGAATCCGCAACTGTTGAATTTTCACCATCTTGTGTGACTAATCCTTTGTTACGTAATGAATAAGTTAATGCATATACTGCATCAGCTGCTGCTCTCCACGCCACAATTGGTTGGAACTCCTTGTATAATGCAAATTCATCTGCATTAAGTGTTTGTGCATTATAACCAGCAAGCATATGAGCATAGAAATAGCTACCAATAAGTGGTTTAAGAAACATATCTGATGCTGGACCAACAAATGGAATAATATCTGTTGCATCAACATTCTGAGTAATTGGTGTGTTTGACTTTAAATAGTCTATTGCGATAAAGTAATCCATTTATATTTAGTTTTTTAAATTGTTATCTCCAGTGTTATCAACATCTTCTGTTTTATCAAAAATTTGACCAGCAACCAATTGGTAATTAACCAACACAAAATCACCTTCAATGCCAGATAATTCTAATAAGTCATTGAATATTTCTTCAATAACATTTCTGTTAGGTAATACCCAGTTCTTTTCAAAGGTTAAATAAGCATTTTGTGCTTCTTGTCCACTACCTAATTTACCAGATACTCTAATACCCATTATAAGTGGGTCAATTTGATTTGCCATACAAATTCTTGAATCCATTCTTTCATCAGTTTGCATCATCAACTTATCATTACCACTTGTTTGAATTGTATCAATTTGAGGTAATAATTCTGGACTATCTGCTGTTAACACCCAAAGGAATCCAGCATCATTTGCACCTTTTTTATTTGTAAGTTCATCTTTAAATTTTTCAGCTTCTTCACTATTAGCAAATCTCTTAGGTCTCTTGATAACCATTGATGGGAAAATACTTTCTTGTATGTTAGCTTTATGTAGAATAGATGATTCTCCATCAAGGAAACACCAGTTGAAACAGTTTGTGTACATTGGGATTGTATAGGTATCTTGACCAGGTGATTCTGATTGATACATATAAACACATCTACCTTTTTTATCACCATTATAGATTGGCAATACCTCAACACTTCTTGCCCTATACCAATCATCGCTTATAAATGCTTGTGTTTTGTTTTCATTTAATCTAACCTTTTCTGGTGAAATTCTTTTCATTGTTTTAGCAATTCCATCGTCACCAAATTCTAAAATGAAATACACAGTTTCGTGCATAACCCAATCTCTTGTAACAGTTGGAACTAGTTTTTTTAATTTATTTTTTTTAATAAATGCTTTAACTTCAATCTTACTCTTTAAGTTATTTGGAGTGTTTTGAATTTCAAATCCACCACCACATACTGCTGAGGTCTTAAATTGAATTATACCACCTAATAATGGAGATGTGTAATACATTTGATTCACAATTTGTGGAAACATATTATCTTCACCAAATCTAACATAACCACCACTACCAACATAATTTGAAGATATGTATGGTTTAGTTAAATCACCCTTTCCAATGTTAAGGAATGGTGTTGAGAAGTTTTGTCTATGTGCTCCTTCATTAAGAGGATTAGTAGTACTTACCACTTCTGTAAATGTTTGTTTATTATTTTTAAATCTATCGAAAAATCCCATTTTAGTTATATATATTTTGTGTATTTATTGATGTTAAATTATCTAGTTGTACTACCATTCTACCTGTTTCAACTACTCTTTGTGTTGTTGCAGATACAGTTAATGTGCTTGCTGTGCTTTCATATACATTATATTTATATTGGCCACTTTGAAGATTCATTGCCACTGAGGTACCACCACTTGTTGTACCAGTTGAACTCAATTCAATATCAAATAGGTTGAATCTTATTGTTGCATTTGAAAGGTCTGGTGTTGTAAAATAAATTGGTGGATTATCTAATGGATAATTTTGAAATTCATTTGTAAATTCAAATAAATAAAATGGATTTGAAAGTCTTGAATTTTCAGTTAGTGTTAACACCACTTTATTCGTTGTATTCTTCTGTAAAAATATCATCTTTTATTTAGTGGGGTTGCTATGTGGCAACCCAAATATAATTGTTTTTTTTATTCCAATTGTTTTTAAAATTAAAATGCCACTCGAAGGTGGCATTCTAATGTAAAAATAAACATTCCAAAAATAATTAAGGTTTGTATTAATAAGCTTAAATAAGAGTTGCTACGTTAGCAGATGTCATAAAATAAGCCAAGTGGTCTGATTCAGCACCGAAAGTAAGCGTATATTTGCTCGCTTCTGAGCGTGTTTGAGCAGAACCATCCGCTACAGAGTTTAACTGTGCATCAGAGAAGTATACAAATAATCCACTGTTCATTTCAACGATTAATGCTAACTCTCTTTGGCCTTCGGCTAAGATATTTACCTTCCTAGAAGCTGCTGCATTTCTGCCGTGTATAGGGATTACAATTTCTTGAACATACATAATGCTACCATCATCAGCTTTAGTGTAAGATTCTGTGTAACTTCCTAAATTTTTTCTAAATTCAACTACTTCAAATTGACTTGTTGCAGATAATGTTGTAATCCAAGTTGCTGTATTAGCAGTTGTAACAATCACATTTGCTTGGTCATTTAAGTATATTCTTTTTATACCACCGATTGGGTTGGTGCAATCTAACGATTGGTCGATTGATTCTATTGTTGTACAAGCCATATTTTTAAATTTTTAAATTTTTTGTTATAAAAAAAAGACCGACTAACCTAGCCAGTCTTTTTAGTATTTTTATTTTTCTTCTTTATTATTAGAAGTTATAAGTAACGATTTCATTACCAGTAGCTGAACCATTTACGAAGTCAACACCGAATGTGAAGTCTGAAATAGTTCTGATTTTTCTGTCACCAGTTGTAGTCTTCATATTGATAGTAATCAACTCACTTGCTGGAGAGATAATATCTGTCATAAAGATTAAGTTAGATTCTAATGTAGCAACCATTTTATTAGCTGACATACCTTTAGCTTCAACGATTTTTACATCAATAAAGTTTAAACTTGGTACTCTGTTAACAAACAACTCAGCTGATGCATTAGCTGTCGCAACCTTGAACGCATTTACAATTCCAGATGCTGCAAAAATAACAACTTTAGATTTATCTAATTGTGTTGGGATTGCATTATAAACTCTTGTCATCTCAGTAATTACTGTTGATACAGCTGAAGCAGCAGATGAACCAGATAAGTCAGTTGAACCAGTAACACCAGCAGCTAACAATTTTTCTAAACCATCACATTCTTTTAAGTAAGTAGCACCAGTTAAAGATGAATCACCTTGCCAAGTAAGTCTTTCCAAGTTATCGTTTAATTTAGCACCTAATCTCTCGTAGTAGTGAGCCATAAATTCTGGGATAAGACCTTGAGTGTTTGCGAAATCAATGGTGTTTGAACCTTTCATATACTCAGCAACGAAAGAGTTTTGTAAGTCTAATTGACATAACTCAACACCTAAAGCTAATTTGCAAGGTTCCATAGCCTTTGCATCTAATGTTGCATCTGTTGCAGTGAACGTACATCCAGCTGCTTGGATAACATCGTCAAATTCTAATGAACCAACTTTGATTTTAGAGTTAACATTTAAGAAAGGTCTGAAGTAAGATGTACTTCTGTCACCTAATAATGCTTTTGAGAAAAATTCCTGTGGATTAACTACGTGATTTGCATTTAATGCATTAACGTCTAATTCGAATAAATATTTTTTAGCCATTTTTAATTTTTTTTAATTTTTTTTGTTAATTATAAGGGCCACTTGGTGTGGACTCATATAATTGTTTTAATTTTTATTTTGTTTTTTTTTTAGTTAAAGCCTTTAAATACTGAAAGTGCTTTATTAATTTTTATTTCTTGTGCTGACATTTCAACCTTATTAACTTTAGTATCAGTTTTAGTTGATGTTAATTCATCAATCTTAACATTTAAGTCAGCGATAATACCAGTAAGTTCTTCAACTTTAGCATCAATCATTTCTTGTACTGCTTCCATTGTTAATACATCTTCTTTAACTTCTTCAGTTACTTCTTCAATAACTTCTTCAGCTAATTCAGTTTCTTTAACTTCTTCAATTACTTCTTCTTTAACTTCTTCAGCTAATTCAGTTTCTTTAACTTCATCTTCTTTTTTGATTTCCTCAAAAAGAAGAGAAAGAGCCTTGATTTGAGACTCAATTGTTTTTAATTTTTGTTCTTTCATTTCTTTTTTATTTTTAATTTCACTTAATTTTAGGCCCAAGAATCCCTCAATACTAAAAGATGTTTGGTTATTTTCAACTAGTTTTTCGAAATAATCTTTATCAGTTATTTGACTAACTAAAAACATTGTTCCCTTTTTAACTTTAATGCCATACTCATCACTAATAAATTTAATTTTATTATCAGTGTCAGCTAACATAACTTCTAATATATATGAAGGTACTGTTTTGTCTGGGTTATGTTCCAAGTTGAATTTATTTTTATTTTCAAGAGTTCTCATAAATTTATGATAAATCTTTTCTATTTCTTCCTCGGTAAATTCTACATTGTATTCTGTACCATCTTCATCACATCTATAAATTTCCATCGGTACCAGGCAAGGTCCAGCTATTCTCATCTTAATTTCATCTGAGAATTTTTGTTGTTTTGGTGAGTGTTCAGAAAACCACATTCCTTGTACCTTAATCGCTGGCTTTGAGGTAAGTGCTACTTGCTCAATACCTAAGTCCTCCCCATCAGCATAATCATCATCAATGGTTATTTTATAAGTTACTAACTCCTTCATATTTGTTATGATTGGATTCGAATGTTCGAACCCATAATTAATTGTTTTAAATATAAATTTGTTTTTTGAACAGTTTACTTATTAATTACAATTAATTAAAATAAACATTATGATTACAATTAAACATCTTGACAAAAAATATGTCATAAAAAACAAGTTATCTGAATTAACTATCAACGAATATGAAAATATTCAAACCCTAATTAATCTTGAAAATACTGAATACTTCGAAAAATATATGGAAGTGTTACGTTATTTAGGTCTTCCATATGAGGTAGTAAATGATATGGATTTAGATAATCTTTTAAACTTTATTAAACAACTTGAAAACACTAAGATTAAAGGTTATAAAAAAACCATAACTATTGATGGTAATAAGTTTGTTGGTATTGAGAAGGGTAAAGATACTCCAACACTTACCCCAAGGGCCCTTAAATTAATTGAAAAGGCAATGAAGGATAACCAACAAAAGAACGTTGCTGAAATTATGGCAATCTTATTTAAGTTTGAAAGCGATACTGAAGTTGAACATTATTCTGTTGCACATCTTAAATGGAAAACACATCTATTTAGAACACAAGTTACCAGCGATATTGCGTTGCCATATGTTGTGTATATCTCACAAAA
>Ga0315909_10003062_pt1 | contig 20725 bp, 31 predicted proteins | sample LakEriMetagenome_11_FD_203527 | JGI IMG/M metagenome (GOLD analysis project Ga0315909, IMG submission 203527) | Freshwater fungal communities from buoy surface, Lake Erie, Ohio, United States - Buoy 2 MA125 | ecosystem: Environmental > Aquatic > Freshwater > Lake | place: USA: Lake Erie, Ohio... | reverse complement strand
TTCTACTGGTTTAGTGGTTAATAACGGCATACAGTCTTCATCGACGCTAAAACTTGCTGATGGGTCAGCGGGAAGTCCGGCGATGGTTTTTACTAGCGACACAGACAGTGGGCTATACCGAATAGGCGCTGATAACTATGGATTGTCGGCGGGCGGCGTACTAAGACAAACGATCACTACGTCAGGAATTACGATTGCCAACGACTTAACTACGTCAGGTATTACCAAGTTATCAGCTGGAAGCGCAGCAGCTCCAAGTCTTGCGTTTACCGCAGACACTAATACCGGTCTATACAATATAGGTGCGGATAGCCTTGGGGTATCTACCGGCGGCTCATTAAGAGCGACGATAGATACCACTGCAATCACATCAACACTACCTATTTATGCCCCTGATGGTACAGCTCTAGCACCGTCTATCACATTCAGCGCAGACACTAACACAGGCATTTATAGAGCCGGGATAGATACAATGATTCTTGCTGTTGGCGGAACGTCAATGCTCCAAACCTCCAATAGTGGAATAACAACTTTTGGCGATATAATCCCTAACTCTACAGCTACATACGACCTGGGCGCAGCCGGCGCAGTATGGGCCAACCTATTTACCACCAATATCACCGATAATGGCACTAACATTATTACTACTGGTCAATTGCAGTCAGCCGTAGGCAGTGCTGCGGCCCCAACCTATAGCTTTGGCGGTGACCCTGACACTGGCATTTATAACTCAGCTGCTAATACGCTTAATTTTGCGGCAGGCGGAACTTCTTATGCCTCGCTGACCAGCTCCGCATTTACAGTCGCATCCACACAGTGCATTGTCCCGCTGGGAACCGCCGGATCTCCAAGCGTTACATTTGCCGGGGATATTGATACTGGGATATATCGCACACCAAGTATTGCCAACTCGATGAACATTGCATGTGGCGGTGTAGCAAGTTACGTAATTGGAGACCCGCACCTAAGACCGAACAGCTCAAGCCAAGCAAGCTGCGGTACTTCCGGCGCTTTATGGACTGAGGTCTGGGCAACTGATGGCTCAATTAATACATCGGATGCCAAAAAAAAAGAGCTCATCTATGACAGCAAGCTAGGCTATGACTTTGTGATGGGCTTAAGGCCGGTAGAATACCGCTGGAAAGAGCATCTAGACGCCCGGGGTAATCTAAAGACTTACAAAAGAAAGCATCAGGGGTTCATTGCGCAAGAAGTAGAGCAGCTAATGAAAGACCAGGGGATTGACAGCAATGATTTTGCTGGTTTCGTTAGAGATGGTGAAGATTATTTCTTAAGATACGGTGAATTCTTCCCGCCGCTGGTCAAAGCGTTTCAAGAATACGTAGCCATGTCTGAGGATAGAATTAAAAAGTTAGAGGACAGAATAACAAAACTAGAATCTGACTCAATATCTAAGATTCTTGGAGCTCTATAATGTCAACTAAGGCAAGGTTGGAGAGATTAGAAGCATACAAGCACAAAAGAGACATGGAATACCTGAATCTGGTTGTGAAATCCGTGGCAGAATTACACAAAATCTGTGATGAGATAGAAAATTCAGGCATTGATTACGATAGCGAGGATGTACTAATCACAATATTTAGAGCTTACTAAAGTTTGCCCCGGGTAGGATAGCCCCGAGGCAACACACAGGACAACAGCCCAATAAGGAAGTTATGTATCCAATGGAAGAAGATACATAACTACAGCATATACCATAGTTAGGTATTGCGCAAGGGTTGTGCCGGAGTGGGATTTGAACCCACATCTTAGCTACTGAACTACCGCTAAATCTTGCATTAGACCATCCGGCAAGCTAAGTATAGCATGGATAATGTTGACATGGTGTTATACATAGACTAGACTATGTCCGCGGTTATTCTTCAGGTCAGGGGCATGACCTGTTATAGCTATAGCCGCAACTCCCATTCTTTTAGTTTTGTTATCTGCTGCTTCCTGTCATCCATAAATCTATCCCTCCAAGAAGTGCAAAGGTACCGGAAGGCGTCCGCGGCGTGCGAAGACCAGTCATGTACCGGTGACTTTTTATAGGTGTGGTGTTTAGCGTCGTATTCCGAACGATAAGACTTGAGGGCTTCAATGCCTTTTTGGCAATTGGTCTTATGAAACACAAAACGTGGGAATAGATATCTAGCTGAAGCAATGCCTTCAACAATGCTTGCCCTGTCAGCTTGTGTTGCCTGCAAACCGTGTTTGCGCATTACGTCAACTGTAGAACGCCCGCCAAGTGCGAAGATGTTGTTGAACGCATCATGTGGTAGCCAGTGCTTTGCGTAGCGTATTTTAAGCTCATACTGGAGATTAAACAGTATAGATGCGTAGTATTCTGGAGGCTGAAAGTTATCCTCTATATAATAGATAAGCCGCAACTCACGGCCGACTGGTTGCATGATCCAAATCGATGTAGCGTCTGAGTTACCGATATCCCAAGCTGTGACACAGGGTATTCCGGTCTCGATGTCGAAATCTCTGATGCGGTCTTGCAGTGCAGCAAGACGCAGTTCTTTTGCGTAGTAGCTGCCGACCAGCGCGGCTTCGAAGCTGCAATAATACTCTTGTTGTATGAGCTCCTCAGGCATTCCAGACTGACGTTCTTCCTCGATCATTTGCTCTGTCATGACGCCAGTGTCGGAAACCGTTTTAGTGTCGACGTACCATTTCGGTGATTCTAGCGCTCTATTATATAGATCGTATCCATGATTCTGCCCCCGCGGGGTGTAAGGAAATATGGCAAATCCACCATTTTCCAGCAGCATAGGTGAGAAGTACCGCCAAGCTTCGGGCTTCTGGATACTGTACTCAGACAGGATGAGCCCTACTGGGTTAGCGCCCATCAGATTGTCGTATCTGTCAGAGCCAGCCATTTGAATAATTGATCCGTTGATTAGAGTGACTGACATCTCCGTATTATTGACGCTGCGGATGAGCTCTCGTGGGATATGATCGAGAAAACGCATACCATCCTTATCAATACCATTCCAGATTACTTTACGCGCTTGCCCAAGCTCTGGAAACATGTACAAGTATAAGCCCACCCTGGATATCGCTCCGTAAGTCATTAATTGCAAAGATGTTTTGTCTTTTCCTGCTCGCCTATGCCATAATAGAATTATGCGCTTGCACCCGTCAGCGAACTGTCTGATTGGTGCGACCTGATAGTCTCGGGATGTGAATTTGTGCGGGAGTGTTACGATCATATTAAGTCTATACTTATAAGTAGGGCAACACACACCAAGGGCAATACTATGAACCAGAAAAAGGCCGCAATATTAACCATTGTGCTTACCGCTGTGATATATGTCGCCGAGAAAGTAGCTTGCTTAGGTCTTAACATGTGTTTTGACGTTGACGAGGCCGCTATCGCTACTACTGTGGTAGATGTCATAGATTAGTTGCTAGTTATGCAGCATATACGGAGCAACGTACTTGTCGAATGCAGTTATAAAGTGCTGCTTAGTAGCTGCTCCCTTGTCAGTATTGTAGTGCTCTTTGTAATATTCCCAGACTGCTTGCGTATCAAATCTGCTCGGAATTGGTTCCGGCACTCTTAAGTAATGCAGTCTCGCAAATGCTGTAGCAAGCTCTAAGTTATAGCATAGAGCTTCATGCTCTTGGATTCCGTCTAAGCGAAGATTCTTAATTAATTGCTGATGATACTTGTCTCGAAACCCCAGATAGTTAGTCAAGATATCGTTATATGTAGCTAGCTCCATCTGGTATATCCCAAGCGCGCAGCCCTTGAAACTCGGTGACTGTCCGAGATAAGTGCCGCATTGTGACTCGCTAGCAGCAGTAGCTAGAAGCAGTATCACCGCGTTCGGAGAGTGCTCACCCATCTTGCGCAATGTCGGGTTAATTACGAGCTTGATTAGCTGTGCTGGATTAATTGCCACTTGCCACCCCCAATGTGGACCAAATTGGTACCATATGAATCGTAGTGATTAATAATAGTGTGAGCCTCATCAATCCCCCAAGCGCACAATGCTAGATATCCAGCGCAGTTAAGCTTGCTGATCCAGTCTTTTTGTGTCTCTGATAGCACACCGGAGCGACCGTCGGATGAGTCCTTCTTGCACTTTTTAAGCTCAAGAAATAGCCCGCAGTACGTGCCTTTAGGGTATGCGATACAGACGTCAGGTACTCCAGAGCGCATACCCATCCTCGTTAAGTCTTTAGCAGCGCCCCAGCTTCTAGCGCCCTCGTTTGGCACAGAGAAGGTCATATTAAATAGATGCGGCTTGACCCGACAGAGCCACTCCATTAACGCAATCTGTAAGTCTCTTTCGTCCCTGTTTTTGACGGCCATCGATCACCATGCAATGTTGCTGTTAATCATCTTATAATCTTGGGTCTATCCAGCTGATAAGCCTAACATAAGCCGTCACTGTCTGTGTGTTAGCTGTACGTATATATACAGTGCCAGTGCCAGCCTTGCCGGTACTCTCATGAGCCGAGTAACCGTCAAAATTAGTCGTGTTGTAGCACATAGTCCAACCGTCTGGGGGCACCGCAATTGTATTATCCTCATAGCTCCGAAAGAGTCTACCTGTATTGCGATTAGTGCCACTCGAGCAGATAATATTGCCGCGCAGCGTATACTTGAGATCTAGATCAGGCAAGTCTAGCGCGATCGGACCTGCTGTCACAGAGTAGTTCCCGGCAGCTGATGCAACCAAAAATGCCTCTTGATCTACCAAGAAGAACCAGTCCCCGTCCTGCAAAAATTGCTCAATCTCATTACTCGCGTTGTAGTAGATCCACCCACGCTGACGATACTTAGTGTATGCAGTGGCATCAGCGATTAGATTAGCAGCGGTCGCGGAAGTATCAAAACCAGCGTCTATAGTACCGTCTGTCTTGCTCAAGACGAAAAATCTATACCAAGTGCCACCAGTCAAGACCAACCCTGACGGAAATCCGCCTTGGGCATCTCCAGCAGCCCAGTTAGCATCAATACGCTTAGTTATTGTGCTAGCAGACAAAATATTGTAACTATCCCCAGCGTCACGACAGCGGCCAGTAGACAGGGTGATATCATGTATGTCATCACCCACACTATTAGAGATTTCGAGCCCATATTGATACCCCAGTGGATAAGCTGTAGCTGATGCACTCACATTGTTGACGTAGATATACTTAGTGCCGTCATACACAAGTATGAGCAGCTGACTAACAGCTATAGCCCCAGCAGTTAGAGCAGCACCGGTGTAATCTGTTATGCTCTTGACCCCCAAGGCATTTTTATTGATCGTCGTAGCCCCAGTATTAGCAGCAGCGGCCTTAACAATCAATACTTCCCCGGTATTGTACGCTGTCGGGGCCGGAGTCAGAGTGACTACTAGAGCATTAGCAGCCCCAGTATCTATAGCATAGATAGCCGCACGCTCATCCAATGCATCTAGCGCAGTCTGTACGTCAGCATATGTTGCAGTGCCCACAAGCGTTGCGCCGGTTGCAGCTGCTAAATCACTACGCAGAGCAGCGGCCCCAGGATCGTCTTCAGGAGTCGTGTAAGCTACGATCTCAGAGCCGTCGCTAGCCATGCGCCAAGACTGACCATCCCCAAGCACTGGTAGATATAAGTCAGCATCAGTCAGAGCTGAGCTGTAATTGTAGCTCGGTGTTACCGCAAGAGTAGCAGCATTGCGCTTAGCGCTCTGTATAGAGTTATCCAAATCGGTATTAAGATTGTCCGCTGTATAGCTCGTGAGTGTCGTATAGTCAGACGTCCTCTCTAAGTCTCTCGTCAGCTGTATCACGACGATGTCGCCGTTAGCCGCAGCGTCGACTAGAGTCACTGTGCCGCCCGAGCTGCCGTTGATCGTAACTGTATAATCTGTATTGAGAGTCAATAGATCTGATGGCGATGGGTCATCAGCAGCAGCGCGATGATATACGCTTATATCTGACTCATCCGAGATCGAAAATGAAAATGTGAATGCCGTCTGTCCGCCCGTCGCAGTAGCTACTCGTCTACCTAGTGTGCTGTTAATAGTCATCTAACTGTCCATGCTCATAAGTGATATGCTGTCAGTATACTATATATATGATGTCACTGCTTGATCTCGACTCGCATTGCCGCTGCATCTATAGTCAGACCCTCGAGCTTACTCCTTAAGTCGTCTAGCTTAGATTGCTCTGTCGCAGTAGACTGCATAGCATGCTCGATAGACTCTAGCCTGCGCAGTATCTCTACATGCTGCTGCACTTTAATGCGTTGATCTATAAGCTGAGCTATCTTAGTCCCCTCGCCTGGAGTGAGTTTTTGTTCAGCAACTAACGCTATGACATTATCTATCTGCTCGAGAGGGCCAATGCCAAGGCTAACACGCTCCTTAAGATATGCGTCAGACGCTGACCGCGGCAGGATGCGGTCTAACACATAGCGCAAGAGCACAGCATCAGGCTCAGAGCTCAAACATAGAGACAGCACGTTATCTACGATGTCTCCGCTCTTAGCCAAGATCTTCTCTAGATGCTCATTCTCGATCGGCACCATTACGCGTTTTTCGCGATTCTGCCGGCTATCAGCAGTCTCTACAGTCCTACCAATATCCTTAGTATTGCTATATCTAGCAGACTCAGACTGCCTTATGCGTTTATTCACCATCGATATGGTACCAATTTAGTCTCATATGCATTTGTTAATCTAATTACTTAGAGAACTTACTTAGTGTCTTGTTCCCGACTTCTGTGTTGGGTTTTTGCAACTCGGAGAAATCGTCGCAATCTCTAATATGTTTTGTCATGTCAGCTCGCAGTCTAGCGTACTCATCAGCTCTTGCAGCCCCTGCGAGTTCCGCGTGCCGATCAAACATAGCTCTCTGTATAGTCAGTCTGCGTAATGTGTCTCTATCTCTCATTATATGTATCCTGTGTGTGTGTAACTGTTACATAACAATACTTATACATTATATAAGTCTCACGACTAAAAGTCAATCTAACAAGGTGCAAAATAAAGCAAGAAATGCTTGCGTTTGTTTGCGTATATTGCTATGATGTATTCATGCAGTCGTGATGTAGAAAATTAACAGCAGCAATAATAGGAGATTATTACAATGGATATTATGGATATTATTACGTTACTAGGGCAGTGTGTGGGTTGCGCGTCGGTAGTGATTGGCGTGGTCGTGGCAGCAGAAGAAATTGGCAAATGGATTAGAGGGATAAATTAATGGATATGTCTAAATTAATAACAAGTGATGCAGCGGCCCATATTTTGGGCCTAAAGCCTGACTCGTTGAGAGCAATGCGTACTTGTCGCAATCCAAAAAAAGCTAGGATAGAAATCCCTTATTACAAGGTTGGGCGCCGTGTAATGTACGATCCTGCTGATGTTCAAGAGTACCTTGCTAAGAAGCCCAAGAAATATACATTTCCCTCTGTACAAGGATAAAAATTATGAAGACAACAGTACTAACACCGTCAGTAACCGAAGTTTTTAGCCGCTTTTTAATCCGTCATTACCCCAAAACGCATCGCACGCTATTAGTCAGGCCGTACCGCAAGGGTAATCGTGATCGTTACGAGATCGAAGTCTATAACAGCCTGGACGGCATCACTGACGTGCACCGTATTAATGCATGCTCTCTAGCTGACGTTATAGAGTCGCTGACTAGTAAGATCTGGGCGCATACTTATACAGTGACCTACCTATAGGCATTACGGGGCGTGTAACAGCGCCCCTTGTCTGCGACCTACTACCACTGCTGCAACTCCTTAATCCTCTCGTTAATCGCATCAGTATTGCGCTTGCAATATATAGTCCCAGCCCATGTCTTGTATGCGTCCAGGGCCCGCAGGTCGCGCTTGTTTTCTGTCGCTAGGGTCTTGTCCAGATTGATCTTCAACGCCCCGCGCTCTACGCGCTCAAGCGTTGCAAGAGTTAGCTCCATGCGCTTACGCATGTATTCTTCGTAGTTACTGTTGTTGTTCATTAGCGTCCTCCTCCACATCACCAAATATTGAGTCTTCTAGATGCATGATTAGATTTTTAAGTGCTATTTCAATTTTCCTGGCGTTTGCAAGGATTTTTATTAGTTCGTCAATCATTGCTAGCTTTTCTCCAGCGGCATACGGTCACGAACCGAGCCATTCTCTAGTAGGATCTGGTCCCAAACCGAACTCGCCTCTTCCATCGATGGGTATGCGGACGGGTCATTTAAGATGCGCATCCATCCATCAATAATCGCTCTTTCGAATTCATCAACAAGAAAACTAACGGAGGTTCCGAAAATATCCCAGTGGCCATCTTTTCTATACAAAAACAATCGCTCTAGATGCGAAAAATATGCTCTGGCTTTGATGGCAACATCAACCGCCCTTTCCCAGCCAAGATTTTTATCTTCTAATGAATTTGCCTTGTCTATCATGTGTTTTACTAACTCATTAAAAATCAAAATGATTTTTTCTGCGTAAAGACGAAAATCGTCATAAGCAAAAACGCTTCCCAGCCACGATCTTATAGATTCCTCTGCTAGCTCTATACTTTCTTGGCTAACCCCATATTTCATAGCTCCACCACAAAATTCAGTTAGTGTAGATTCAAAAATAGCTATATTTTCGTTTAAAGCATCCTCAATATTTTTATCGCTCATAATATCCCCCGTAAGTATTTATCTTTTATATAAAAACTGCATAAGCTCTTTTTTTGATATTTTCACCCTCTGCGCTTTCTTGATATCAAAAAACTCTCTGAATTCTTTGTTGTCATAGAGAGATTTTGGGCACAAAAAAAGAACTTCGGCTAGCTCAGATATCGAAAACTTCTCGTCGTCATTAGACCAGTAAAATCTTTTAATTTTGTCTGTAAATTCCATTAGCTTCTCCCCTCGTACATAATCGCGTAAGGACGTCTAAACGTACCGCCATTCAAAAACCTAATCATAGCGTTTACTATGTGATTGAAATTCTTATAATTTCCACACCTATAAACAGAGTTTAGATAGATTGCTTGAGCAACAGACTCAAAAAGATCATCTTTTGAATCAAAATCTTGTTGATAGTGCTTATTAAGTCTGTAAGCATTCCTAGAATCAGTTTCAACGCGTCTGTAAATATCAGGCGGCAAGAATTCTTTGTCAAAAAAGTCAACCGGTTTTATGTACTCACAAGATGCGAAATGACTTAAAACAGAATCTACCATTGAATCCGTGACAAACTGTTCCGTAACATACGGATTATTTTCTTTACTATATGAAAATATTAACGTGTTTACCGCGTCGCATAAGTTAACGTTATGTTCAAGATCTCTCAAAAAATCTCTTATCCCAATAATGCATAGCTCAGCAGCTAACCTGTCTTCTGTCTTTGTCATTTGAAATTCTTTGATAAAAAATAACGAAACGTCACGGGCTGCACGTACGCATGCCGGTGTAATGTATCCAAAATAGTGCTTAGCACTTGCCTTCCTGTGTCCTGTTGTATTCACTTTTCCTAAGCTCCTCATCAATATCTGATTTCTTATATCTAACTGATCCACCAATTTTTACGTAGTTAACACCCCTCCCTAAAGACCGTTTTTTGTCAAGCAAGACCTCATCTACGCCAAGAATTACTGCCGCTATTTTACTTGGTACTAAAGTGTCAGACGGTAAATCCCTCCATCTACCAATCATTCCTTTTATCAGCTCTCTTCTCATTTCACACCCCATTTACGCTGCTCATAAGAAGAAATTTTACACTAATTTATTTTCTGTTTCTAGCCAAAGTCTTTGTAATATTTATAATCCGCATACCAGTGTGGATACTTATATCCCCCTGGCATTATCTTTCTTGCTAGAAGCTGCACCGCTTCATTTGGAGAGATATTTCTATCTTTGTTCATGGTTATTAGAACCTCTACCTCGGCGCACTCTATCAACACAGTTGATGATGGAAATTCGTCTTTGTATATGTGGTTCTTAGCCCAAGCAGAACTAACCACGTTCATTACATCCTTCTTGGTTTTTTCCGTCAAAAACAGCGATTTAAGAAAGCTAAAATCCATGGGCTTAGGAGGTTCTTTCCCGGTTATTTTATAGCCTATATTTTGGGCTCTATTAGTCGCTTCTTTCTTCCTTAAAGCTTTTTCTTTCCTGTCCTCCTGCTCTTCCTGAGGCTCACCTCTCGCAAACTTCACGGTTTCATATGCCCACGAAACAATGCTGCTTCTATGCAGCTCAGGATTATCAAACTGCTTTCCGTACAAGGCATGCATATCTGGAAAGCTAGCTCCGGGATACATCTCGCGTCTCTGGGCATCCGTCATAACATCAGAAATTGAATTATATTTTTTAAAATACTCTTCATCATCATCCAAGAACTTAATCACCAAACACCTCCATGTATAATATTTTTCCATTTCCGTGGCAACCTGTCCGGTATCACGATATTTCAGAAATATTATACTAATTGGCGGATAGATCAAGAGGAGTTCCAGAAAATTTGTGTGGATCTTAAAATTTAGCTCTCTGCTATAGAAATTTCAGATTTTACCTCTTGACAAGCTTTTTTTTTGACTGTATATTCTTTATATCTTGGTTTGGGCTTCAGTAGTAGTACTCGTGACGTACGTTACGTGACGTTACGTTTTTTTGCTTCGCATTTAAAAATAATAAAAAACAAAACAATTATTTAGTCTTTAATACTTCTTTATTTTTATCTTTTATTATTAATCTTTAATTCTTTTAAGTATTTAAAGATAAAGATAGATCTTCTTTTACGCGCACGCGCGCGCGTTGATCAACTTTTCAAATCTTAAGCCCTGTGATTATCGGGATTATCGGTAGTAACCTGTGGGTAACTCGCATGACTTGTGGATATGTGGATAAGTCAGTGCCGATCTGAGCAGACCAGCACCAAAAACTAGCTAAACTTGATCTTGCAGCGACGTGTCAAAATTGTAAGCCTCGTATAAAGCCTCTACAAGAGCCCTAGGAGCGTCTTTGCGTAATAGTGCTAGTGGCGTATCACCTTCTATCGTTTCAGCGCTTAAATCGCAATTTTGGGCTATTATAGCGCGTGCCAGATGTGTCTTGTTGAGTGCCACGGCTAGATGCAGCGGCGTATAGAGCATTGAGTCCTTCGCTTGCAAGCCAATCCCGCGCTCTATTAAAGCTTCGGCAATCTTGTAGTAACCGCAGTTAAGGGCTTCAACTAAAAGCTTGCTCTTAGATTTGCATAGTTCTGGTTTGCGTTTTAGCACGCCGACAAACTCGTCTACATTAGTTTCGAAGTGCTTGTTGATGATATTACGCATCGTCACTTTTTCGCCCTTTGCCATTTTCCATCTCTCCGTGTGTTAGTTGTTTGTGTAACTTTTTTGCCTGCTCGGTAACCGCGTATTCGATGTACACGTACCGCCCGCACTTTGTGAGCTTCTGCTTGATCTCTAGCCAGCCCTTACTTGCCGCCAGCACTAATAGCGCATCCCTATCCTGTGGGTTTGTCCTTGCTTTCAGCCTGGTGTACTGCGTGCGCGTTAGCTTGCCGTTGTGCTTTGCACACATCAACGAGACTAAGCGCATAGCTTGTAATTCTGTAACCATAATAATTCTCCAATAAACAACTACTTAATGAAATTATTATAGCCAAATGTTGACTTGTTGTAAACTTGTTGTTATGCTTAATTTACAGGATAAATAAGGGGGTTATTATGGGTCTGGATAGCAACGAGTTACGTAAGGTTTGCAGGCAATATGTGCATTACATGATCTGTTCTGGTAAGCGCGATATTAACTTGTATGTTGATTCGTTTGGTGTGATTTTTTATAGCGACAGTAGCTGTGAGAAGTCGAGAGTTTACCCGTTTATGCTTTATGCGGGGTGTGACTTTGATGGCTCTGACACTGTGTTTGACGTGTATTGCCGCGCTAAGTACACGTTCGAGTATATAGAGTTTGATTTTGATTTTAAGGATTTTTATGGAGCAGGCAATAAGTTTTTTGTAGATGTTAAGTGCGCGATGAAAGATGCTATGCGCTGCGTGAAAGAATACTTTAACGCGGAAGAAGCCCCTGCGTATTACATTTGCTTGGAAAAAGAGACGGGACGAATTAGCTATGTGCACGTCGAGAAAACAAAGTTTGGCAATGAGCATCTTTACGAGAAGTATCTGTTTTTGCATCTTGTTGACTATGTGATACAAGACCATCTGCATTTCAACACTATTGCTGAGCAAGCAACCACAAGAATTTATGATTACTTGTACGGGGCATCAAAGTGAAATACGACTACAAGAAAGAAATATCAGAGCTAGCAAAATCTGGGGTGTTTGACACGTACATGCTGTCTAAAGCAAGGAAGTATGAGCTAGCTTTTATGCTGCTAGACTCATTGCCAGCGGATGAGGTTTTTAGCTTGATTACCGATTCTATTGGCGACATAGATAAGCACTCTGGGACATACACTGGTTTGTGCTGCTTTATTGCGATACTGCGCGCTAACAAGATGACTTTTAGCACGATGAAAGAGTTTTCTGGTGATGCTAACGATCAGCAGTCGTTTTTTAACCGGCACTTTAATGATCTGCGGGACTTGTTCCTAAGTGCTGTGATTGATCGGATCGATCGGGATTTGTATATGCGCTACAAAGAGATACAAGTGCTTTTTGCTAAAAACGACAGATTAGATCTAGCTATATCTTATAGCGATCCGTTGTTGAGCGTGTTTATAGAGAAACTGGATGAAATTAATTTTAAAGCTGAGGCTAAAACAAAGGAAGGTTGGTGATGGGATTTGAAATCGTAAAAACAGAAGAGATTAACGACAAGCTATTGTCTACGTTAGATCTACTTGCAGGGGCTTTCAACGCTGAGACTAAGAAAGATCATAACCTGTGCTTGATATACAAAAAAACTTTGGAAGATGCTAAGCGCGATAAAGTAGTTTTATATCTATCAGGGTCAAACAAAGGCTTGGCTGATGATTTGCTGGCCATACGCAAGATAGATTTTGAGAGCTTTTCTGATAAGTACACGGCTTTTTACACAGACTTGCTTGCTGAGTATAGCAATATTGACTTGGCCGCTGAGCAGAAAAAACAAGATACGCAAAGCGAAGTTACTTGTGCATGCTGCCTGGCTAAATTAGGGGTATAACATGCTTACGGAACAGCAATTACAAGACAGGAAGTTAGGTATTGGTGGCTCTGACGCTGCGGCAGTATGCGGCAAGAATCCATGGCAAACCCCGTATGATGTGTGGCTATCAAAGACTACGGATAGCTACAGGGTTGAAGAAAATGAGGCTATGCACTGGGGTAACGTGCTCGAAGACGTTGTGGCAGCTGAGTTTTCCCGGCGCAATAACAAAACGTTGATAGTATCAGACCGGACGTTTGTGCATCCTGAATACTCGTTTATGCGGGCAAATGTGGACCGACTGATCGCTGATGAGTGCGCGGCGCTTGAAGTTAAAACAGCGGGTGAGTACTCGGCGAAGAAGTGGGGCGACGAGCTTACTGATGCTATGCCAGAGCATTATGCTCTGCAATGCGCTCACTATTGCGCGGTGCTGGACCTTGAGAAAGTGTATGTTGCAGTGCTGATCGGAGGTAATAAGTATCGAGAATATGTGTATACGCGTGATATGGGCCTAGAGGCGGCGTTAATCGCGCTAGAGAAGCGATTTTGGGAGCATCATGTGCTTGGCTGCGTTCCGCCTGTTGCTGAGTCTGTGAGTGACGTTTTAGCGATGCACGGCACCGATAAGCCAATTGTGGTTAAAGAGGAAGTTGTTGGGATGTATGAGCAGTATAAGTCACTGAAGGCGTCTGCTGCCGAGCTGTCTAAGCAAGCTGATGAGTACAGGACTGAGATTATCCGCAGAGCCGGGCAGTGCGGTGATTTGGTGGATGTTACAGGCAACAAGCTGTGCTCTATCCGCAAGCGCACGCGTTCAGCGATTGACACGGCGTTGCTCAAGAAAGAACTGCCAGAAGTGGCTGAGAAGTACATGAAGGAAAGTAGTTTTTTAGAGATCCGTTAACACACAGGGGATAACAATATGTCAGGATTAATTAAATTTGAGTCACAGACTGTCGGTGAGATCATGAAGCTCGCTGAGCAGTTTGCGCAGACAGACTTAGTGCCGAAGGAAGATAAAGGCAAGCCGGCTAACGTGCTGGTTAAGTGGCAGTATGGGGCTGAAATAGGTCTATCGCCAATGCTTGCGTTGCAATCCATTAGCGTGATTAATGGGCGCCCGTGCGTATGGGGAGATGGGCTGCTTGCGCTAGTGCAAGGCCACAAAGACTGCGTAGACATACAAGAGACTTTGGTTGACGGTGTTGCCAAGTGCGTGGTTAAGCGCATAGGTCGGTCAGATACAGTCGCCACATTTAGCTATGATGATGCTAAGCGCGCGGGCTTGCTGGGCAAACAAGGTCCTTGGTCACAATATCCTGAGCGCATGCTCAAGATGCGTGCCCGCGGGTTTGCCCTGAGAGATGCATTTTCGGATGTGTTGAAGGGTATTAAGTCTGCCGAAGAAGTGATGGATTATGAAGTTAAAGAAAAAGACATCACGCCACGATCTGTAACAGCAAGTCTTGCCTCGTCTCTTACTACTAAGGTTGCTGAGCTGCCGGAAGACACAAGCAACGCTGGCAATGATTTTGCACCTGTTTACCCAACAGGAACCGGGCATTACGATATTAACGAACTGCTTGCAGAGTATGTGCTCGGGATGAAACATTGCGCTAGCTTCGATCAACTAAAAGCTGAGTTCGCGAGAGCTTACAAGGACGTTAAGTCATGTGCCGGTGAGCAAGAGCTTGCAGTGATAACCTCGGTTTATAACTCGCTCAAAGCAAAGTTTTTTAATGATGAACAGCATGAGCAAGTAGCGGCAGCGGCAGCGACAGCGGCTGTAGAAGAGTAGTTAGGTAAAAAGGCCCGGTGGTAGGAGATCCGCCGGGCAATGGGAAGAAAGCAATAGACAATCAGTATAGCGGAGTTAAAAAATTATGAATAGAACAGATTTTAAAGAGTATTGGCCGATCGCGGGCATGTGCGTATGCATATTTTTTTATGTTTGGTCGATAATTGCGTGCGTGATGGATGAACGCGTGGCGCTGCTAATTGTCGATTTAACATTTTTCCCAGTGGGGATTGTGCATGGATTTATTGATTTTATCAGTGTTGTTTTTGGATAGGGGGCAGAATGTTTAAGCTTGCTATAGCGTCTTTCCTATACTGTATATTTTTCTTCTTCTTGGGGGTTGTTCTTGATGAGACAACCATGTTTGATGTTAGCCCATTTAAAGCCAGGATTTGCTATTTCATAGGTATTTTATTATTTGCTTTATCAATACCCTTAATGGTTTTATCGATGCCTGACCCGGGCTAAGGAACAAAAATGCAAGAATTCTATGTAATTTTCGCGTCGCGTGACAGAAATAATCTGTTGCGCAAGATGCTTAAACCGGGATTTGGGACTGTAGCTGTCGTGTGCGTTAAGCATGACGGCTACAATGTAGGGGTTAACGTAACTAGCGCAGGTATAGATATTAAGTTGGTTAATATTAACTATAAAAACTACGCGGGGAAAGGCTATCACATACTTAAGCTGCGTAGGGTTGCGGACGCTAAGAAGTCAGATGCGGTCAGGCTCTGGACAACTCCGATCCGGTGCTGTGCTGTTGTAAAACAAGTGCTTAAAATTCATGAATGTACTATAATTAGCCCATATCAGTTATTCAAAGCACTTAGTAAAAATCCGGGTAAATATGGTTACGAGGTGCTAGAAACTATCGTTTAGCGAGGGATTTATGGGTGGTTATATAGGGATTTTCGAGGATACGCCGGCTGAAAAAGCCATGAAAGAAGCCGAAGACCAAGCTGATATGCTTGCGGCTGAAGAAGAAGAGATGCGTAAGCGTGAAGAGCAAGAGCTACGCAGACAGCAAGAACTGGCTATGTCGTCCAGTGGTAGATATTCTAAGCAAGAGCAATCTAGCAACCTTTTGGGGTAGGTCATGAGCTATACGAAAGTTCAGATTGTTAGCCTTGCTATAGAGCGCCTAGGTCAAGCGGCTATATCGTCTATCGACAACAAGCTGTCAGAGACTGCAGAAAGATTTTACGATCTGCTACTTGAGACGGACATAAGCGTTGGTATACCGTCTTTTGCCACAAAATGGGCTGAGCTGACTCTTAATGTAGGCACGCCAATCACTCCTTACTACCAGTTTATTTTTGAGCTCCCGGGCGACTACATACGCATCACTGACACTTATCCGCGCGTTGACTATGACATCCTAGAAGATAGGCAGCTGTACTCCAACGTTAATGTGATGAAAATCAAATATGTATTTTTGCCGCAGCCCACACAATTACCGGCTTATTACGTGAACTATATAGCGTGGCGTATTGCTGAAGAAATAGCCATGTCAGTGCTCCAAAACTCTGCATTAGCAGAATCTTTAAGGTTAAAAGCGGTCCTTGCAAAGAATCAGGCGGCTTCGCTGAATTCTCAAGACAAACCAAATCCGTTTGCCAAGACAAGACGTTATCTTGATGCGAGGTATTAGGTCATGCCTGAAAGGCTTCAAACGAATTTTAGCAATGGCGAGCTTTCGCCTGAGCTCTATTCGCGAGCAGATTACGACGGCTTTTATAAAGCAGTTAAGAAAGCTGAAAATGTTCTTATCAATCCTCGCGGCGGTCTTATTCGGCGCTTCGGCACTCGGTTTTTGTATCGTAATAATTACGCAGATGTGGCTTCTGAGTTGGCTATTTATGTTTTTCGTGTCGGCTTATATAGCTATTACTGTTTACAAGTCGACCCGTCGTTTATAAATATATTTTATGAAGGAAATCTTGTTGCGCAAATAGCACATCCTTATGCTAGGCAGCAAATACAAGATTTAAGATTCGTGCAGATTGGGACATCGCCGCTTATTCTCCATGAGAAATACGTTCCCAGATATCTAAATCGTGGGGATAGTGCGGCATATCCCATTACTGGATTGGGGGTGGAGGATGATTCTTTGGCTATCTCTGGTCCTGCTTTGGCTGTGGGGCTGGTACTTCCTTTCAAGCTAACGACGTCTGGTACATTACCGTCTTCAAGTCCTGCGGTAGATGAGGATACGGTGTACTTTGCGCGTGTCGTGGCGAATGGTGAGATTAGGCTTTTTGAAACTCCCACGAATGCTAGCGCTGATAGTAGCCCCATAAGCTTGATTAATGCCGGAACGAGTTCGAATGTAGTCTTTCAAAACGAATGGTCTTTGGCTGAGTTTGAGTTCAAGACGCAGCCCACTTGGGATTATGCTCAAGATTACTTTACGGCGACGTTTGACTTCGACCACACAACTAATACGCTGACTTGCTCAGAGGCGATCTTCACAACGAATCATGTTGGCGGCCTGTTTAAGTTTCCGTTTTATTTGGATATTGACGCTTTAGTGGCTCGTATCGCAACGTTTGTTGATGCTAATAACGTTACTGTCTACGGCACGTGGACGACTAGCCCAACCGGGATCAATGGCGCTGACTGCTTTTTGCTAGAAGTTGCATTTAGCGATGAGCGTGGCTGGCCTAAGACGGGTGAGCTATTCCAGAACCGATTGATGTTTGGAGGTAATACGTCTCAGCCCGGGGTGATTTGGGCGTCGGTCACTAATAATGAAAGTGATTTTGACGACTCAAGCGCTGAGGATGCCAACGGCTTTTCTCTAGCCTCAAACAAGAATGCTGGGTTTATTATCTCAATGGAAGCGTCTAAGACGTTTACCGTATTCACTACGTCCGGTGTTTACAGCACAGTAATAAGCACGAGTGCTGCTATTACACCGAACAATAGAAAGTTCGATCAAGAATCTGATGATGGGTGTCTTGCTATACCGGCGGTGCAGTTAGATAACAAGATTTACTATGCCTCGGCTGGTGGTAGGTCAATCACTTCTATTGGCTTTGACATCAAGCAGAATTCTTATAACTTTATGAACGCCAGTATTTTATCTAATCATCTGATCGACACACCCGTGTCTTCTTGTGCGGTTAAGAGTTCTTTTGATAAGGATTCGTCGTACGCAATGTTCACGATGACTGACGGGACGATTGCTATTCTGTCAGCACTTGAAGAGCAAGGTGTTGCTGGATGGACGCAGATAACCACGGATGGTTACTTCCGCCAGTTAGCGAGTCAAGATGGATATATTTTTGCGGTGGTGGAAAGGGAGATCCAAGGGAATATGGAATTTTTTCTAGAACAGATCGATTTTAATTATCTAGTCGATTCAGGCAAAAAATATGTATACGAATCCCCCAGCTCTACGGTAACCGGGTTGGATCATTTAAACGATGAAACAGTGAAGGTAATTGCAGATGGTTATAGGTATGAGCGTACTGTTAGTGGCGGGTCTATTGATCTTGAGAGCGCAGCAACGGAAGTCGAAGTTGGCTTGGGTTTTACGCCGGAAATTCAGCCTTTGAACTTTACAGTGCCTGACTATGGCACTTATTTATACAGGCCGAAGCGCGTACAAATTATTTATGTAGATTACTATAATTCTTATAACGTGCTGGTGAACGGTGATGAAATCCCGATGAATGAGTTTGGTGATAACTTCCTTAATGCTGCGCCGACTGTACAAACCGGAGTTTATAAGTGGGCGCCAATGACAGGTCCGCAGAGAGAATTAGACGTGACTATTACACAAGAAGACCCTTGGCCGTTTACTTTGCGCGGACTTGGGTACGAAGTGTCTAACGATTAAGGGGAAGAAATTATGAGCATGGCAGCATTTATGGCAGCAGCTACTATGGCCTCAATGGCTTTGGGCGCTAAATCATCAATGAGTCAAGCTGAGCTGCAAAAGCAGCAAATGAAGAATCAGCAGACACAGCAACGAATTTCAGCGTCAGAACAAACCCAAAATCGCTTACGGCAAATGGGGCAGGCTAACACGCAGGTTATGCAACAAAACGCATTGTCTGGCTTAGCTATGGGGAATAATCAGCAACAAGCGTATGGCGAATATATGGCGGCACAACAAGATATTGCTGCCATAGATTATAACGCTATGATTGGTCAAGCCGGTACTGCAATATCCGGGCAAAGTAATATTTCTAGATCACAAAACAAAGCGCTTATGTCTCTTATGAGTGGCGGACAATCTTTAAACGAAAATGAACAAGGGCGAAAAGATTTAATGGCCTTTGGCTCGTCAATGTTTTCTATGTTCGGAGGGTAGTGCTCATGCCGCGAAAAACAGTTAATAGAAACCCTGGCTATGGGATTTCCAGCGGAAATGCTTTTGCAGCAGAAACGATGCTTTGGGATTCTATCGCAAGAACAACTGGAGAGATCGGAAAAGAAGCATCTATTGCTGCTTTTGAACAGCAGGCGTGGGAGGATGTAGCAAAGAATCCGAATGATGACCTAGCTTATAAAAACGCTACTAACGCATCTCGCAGACGATACAATGACGTTGTAAAAGGCGAACAATATTTAACAGTAGTTAATCAGGGCGTTAATACTCTTAACCAAATTGCTACTCAAGAGACTACCAATGGTCAGCTTGACAGTGAAAGCTACGCCAGATACCAAGCGAACTCCGCTGCCGCCATAGAGGGTATTTTATCGGCAACCCCAGAATATATACGTCCACAAGTACAAATGAAGCTTGGTGCCCTGCAACAAGAAATGGGGCTTAATGTTCAGAAAACTACCGACCAATACAACTTTAATTATCGACAAGCTAATTTTAAAAATAATTTATCTGACTCCCACACTGGGATGATAAATGCCTATGCATCTGGCAATGAAGCCTTAGGTAATCAGCTTGCGGCACAAATGCCTTTGGCTATTACTAACGCACAGAAAGCCGGTCTTATAGACGAGTTTGACGCTAAAAATATGATTAAGGCTGCTCATGTCGACCGTGAGGCAGCTTTGTATTCTGGAAGATTTAGAAAAGCATTGATGGCTGGTCGCGGCAGTGATTTTTTATATAGTTTCTATAGTAACCGGCCTAAAGGGATGTCTGAAGAAACTCATATTGAGGTTTCCAAAGCTCTTCTACAAGAGAAGTCCACAGCAGACCGATTGCGCGCAGAGCAGCAAGCATTAAACTTTGCTCAAGCAAAGGAAATGGCTGCAAATGGCAATCTTACTAAAGAGCAAGTAGACGCTATGGGTGGTGGGATAAGCCCACAGCAGCGTATGGACTTAAAACTTGGCTTAGACCGGCAAGATTTGCAAACGCGTATTATGGAAGCGGAGCAGTACGTAAAAGATAAAGATCTAACCCCAGAAGAATTCGATCGGTATCTTGCTAAAAATGATATTGGTGGTATCGCTGCCGCAACGCTAAAGATGGCGCTGTATAAAGATACACAAGCAGAGAATTTTACTAATGCTGTATACCAAATACAGATGGGAGAAGTGCAAAGTGTTCAGGATGTGCAGCGGATCGTTGCGGAATACGAAGAAAACGAAGGGGCAGGCTCTTTCATTAACAAAGGTCAGATGCGTGAGCTCGAAGGAATTCTAGCGAAGACTAATGCTAAGAAAGTTGAAGCTAATAAAAGCCTTCAGGTTTTAGCAAGCGGAGATCCTTTCGAGGTTTCTAAACTTACGTCTAAGAAAGTTAACAGCAGCTTTATGGATCTTGTTAACCAAAAAGGCAATGATCGGATTAATCTTGATTCAGCGGTTGGTGCCGGTCTCGGTGCTTTAAACCCTCAAGAGATGGCAAACAGGCAAAATAATG
>Ga0315909_10003061_pt1 | contig 20732 bp, 38 predicted proteins | sample LakEriMetagenome_11_FD_203527 | JGI IMG/M metagenome (GOLD analysis project Ga0315909, IMG submission 203527) | Freshwater fungal communities from buoy surface, Lake Erie, Ohio, United States - Buoy 2 MA125 | ecosystem: Environmental > Aquatic > Freshwater > Lake | place: USA: Lake Erie, Ohio... | reverse complement strand
GAAACCATTGAAGCTTAATTATATGCAAGCTCAACAACTTCTTATTTTATTATTGAGCAATAATGAGGAGAAAATTGAAATTCGTGAAAGTAAAATAATCAAAAGTATATGAAAGTAAAAGTAGCAAGTTTTAACACTCTACCCAGTGAGAAAGATCATTTCTGGCAATTTGTAATTCTTCCAACAATTAGTGTCTTGAATAGCATTACAAAGAAAGATGCTTATATAGCTCTTAATTTTGAATGGCTATTTTGGTCACTTACAATTCTATTTGAAAATGACAAAAAGTGAATATTTACAGCTAAAAAAAGCAGGATCTATTCAGATTGTTTATGAGTATTACAAGGAAAGGTTTAATAGAAACAAACACAGTCCATTCTTACCACCTAATGAATTTGCTATGTATTTACAAATGTACATGGATGTTCCAAAGGTGTTTGAAAGAGTGTGCAATCACTACGATGAGATGTTTAATGTAGTGGTGTTGAAAGATAAGAATGGTCAATTTATATCTTTTTTATGACAAAACAAGATGAACTGCAGAAGCAAATGGTTGATAAAACCATTAAATTTTATAAGACTAATGATGAGGGTTATTTAGACCTTGCTATGAGGTTTGGAAAATGTCGAACCACTATTGAGGTTCTTAAGAAGCTATGTAAGGATGGAGAAGTGCTAATAGCCTATCCAGATAACAAACTTAGAAACACTTGGATAGATGAATGTGAACTATGGAGATATGACAACCCAAATGTGACACATGTCAATTTTAGCTCTCTAAAGAAGCATTTATGTGTTGGGTATAATTTCTTCATTATTGATGAATTTCACTCAGCATCTGAGAATGAACGTGAGCTGTGTTTTGAAATAATGAAAAACTCTGTTAGAACACTAGCTCTTTCAGGAACAGTGAGTGATGATACTAAGATGGACTGGGGAATGAAAGAGATAGCTAAATACACCACTCTTCAAGGCATAAGTGATGGTATTTTGGCAGACTACCAGATCACTGTGCATCTGGTTGCTTTAGATGACATACAGAAAACAAAGGATAAGAAAGGAAAACTAAAGACAGAAAAGCAGAGATATGGTGCTTACACATGGGTGATTCAAAAGATGAAAGATGAGGGTAAGAACTTTATGCCTTTAGCTTTAGCTAGAAACAGATTGTCCCTATCTTCAATAGGTAAACTGAGATATGTAAGAAAGCTTCTTAAGATTCTTGGTGATAAGAGAGTGGTGGTTTTTACAGGATTGTCAAAGGTGGCTGATGAAATAGGAATACCATCCTATCACAGTAAGTCTCCTAATGATGATGCTTTTACAGGGTTCCAGAAAGGAGAACACAATCATTTAGCTTTGGCTGCTATGGGAAAGGTTGGGGTGACATATAAAGAGCTAGACTCTGTTATTCTGATGAATTTCACATATAATGCAGAAGAAACCTCACAGATTCTCAATAGGGCTATAAAACTTGATTATAAGAGCAAGATAGCAGATTTACATATTGTATGTCTCAATGAGCTCCCAGAACTCAAGAAAATAAAGGAAAGTTTATCAATGTTAGATCAATCTAAAGTTAAATATGTATGAGAGATGTATTACAAACACCTATTGAAGATATAGATTTAGGCGTTAGAGCTTTTAACTTTATCAAAAAATATAATTATGATATAAATACAGTGGGAGATCTTATTTCTTACACAAGAGAAGATATTGAATTAAAATCAGGTAATAGTTTTGAAAGCCGAAAATGTATTGATGAGATTAATGTAGCACTTAAAACTTTAAATGTAAAACTAAAAACTGGAAAAACAGGATGTATAACAAAACATATACATTACACTAGAGTTTTAAAGTGTTTATTAAAAAATGATATAAAAACAGTGGAGGATATATTTAAAAATGAAGAAAAAATATTAACCACTCCTGGACTTGGTCTAGGTTCTCTTTCTTATTTAGATACGATTTTTTATACAGATTTTTTAACAAAGAAAGAAGAGAGAAAAAAAGAAATGCTTAAACAACAAATGATAGAAAAATTAAAACCAACAAATATGAAAATAGAATTAATATCTGAAGAAGCGTTTGGAAAAGATCCTTTTTATGAAGTGAGAGTTGATGGTCAATTTATCACAGGATCATCTAAATATGCCACTGCTGAAAACATGTATAATGAACTGCTATCTAATCCAGATGCATTAAAAACTAAAAAAATAGTTTTGAAATTTGCTGAAGTTGATGTAACTTCACAGTCCTAAAACTATAAACATGGCAAGTAAATTAATTGGGATTGTTGGTGCTACAGGCACAGGAAAATCCACCTCAATCAAACATCTAAACCCAAAGGAAACTTATATTATTAACACTGCTAAGAAAGAGCTTCCCTTTAAGGGAGCAGAAAAACTGTACAACACTGAAAACAAAAACTACAAGGAGGTTGATGAGATTGTAGAAATTACACGTCTCATTAAAACCGTTTCTGAGAAAGCTCCTCACATCAAAAACATTGTTATTGAAGATAGCAATTATATGATGGCATTTCGTATGGCTGATAAAGCTAATGAAGTGGGATTTACAAAGTTCACTGTAATGGCTAAAGATATGGTGGATTTGTTTAGAGAGGCTCGCAAACTTAGAGATGATTTGAAAATCTTCTATTTCTCTCACCCAGAAGTGGTTGAGGATGGTGGAGAGATTGTAGGATATAAGATGAAAACCTCTGGAAAAATGCTGGACAACCAGATTGTTTTAGAAGGTTTATTTACTATTTGTCTTTACACACATGTTGAAGACACAAAAGAAGGGGCTAATTATTATTTCGTAACAAATAGATATAAGAAATACCCTGCAAAAAGCCCTGATGGAATGTTTGAAGACCTGAAAGTTCCAAACAATTTGCAGATGGTGGTTGATAAGGTCAATGAGTATTATAATTAATAACAATTTAAACTAGAAAGCAATGAACATTGGAGGAAAAAAGAAAGAACAAAAACAACAATTTGATGCACCTGTAAGAAAGGTGGGACTGTTTGAGGCTAACGTGTTAGCCATCAATCCTAATGCTGAAGAGTGTAAAGACATTCTTGGGTTTGAGCCTAAAGAAGATAGTAAAGCTCTTGAGTATTTAGGAACTTCTCAAGATGGTAATACAACACTTCGTGTGGATGTATGGCTTGAAGAAGTGAAAAATAAGGAAAAGTTTAAAGTGACATTCTTCCTTGAGGATAAAGAAAAAGTGAATAAGGATGGTACAAAGAAACAATATATTAATTCTATTGGTTCTTGTTCCTGGGCTGCTGATGCTAATGATCTCCCTAGTTGGTTTGCTTCTAGAGAATATCGTGTAGCATTTGTAGGAGAAGAAGATCTTTATAACTTCCTTCGCACATGGTTGGGCAATCTTGACTATCGTGATGCTGAAACCACTCTATCTTTAGATTGGAAAAAGATGATGAAAGGTAATGTAAAGGATTTAAAGGATCAAGTTGATGGTGAATGGTGTACACCTGTTGTTGCCTTAGCTACAGTGAAAACTGTTATTAAAGATGAGGAAACTAAGGAATACCAGGGTGTTTATAATAAAGCCTTCTTACCATCATATGCACTGAAACAATTCCGTGTTATGGATTTCTCTAATTCTAAAACAGTGGATAGTCTTAAGCTTAAGAAGTCTAAAGACCTTAAACCTCATGAGCGTTTTGTTGTTAATGTAACAGGAGAATATGGATGTAGAGATTTCTATATTCTTAAAGATCTGAAAGAATACAATTCTGAAGATAATCTTGTTGCTTCAGACAGAACAATTGCTGATGACACTCCTGATTTCTAATTGTTGATTAAAAATAAGCTCCTCATTAGAAATAGTGGGGAGCTTTTTTATTTGTTATGATCAAGGGCAAAAGAAGAGAACAACTAACACCAGAAACAATACTTAGTAAAATATCTGAGTATGATATATTTAAGTGGTATATGCCCAATCCCTGGAAGATGAATAATGTGACATATTCTCCTTTTAGAAGTGAGAACAATCCTTCTTTTATAATAGGTAATAAGTATGGAAACCTATCTTTTATAGACTTTGCTGATACAAGCAAGAGAGGTAACTGTTTTGTGTTTGTTAAGCTCTTATTCAACCTATCTTCTATAGATGATGTATTGAGGCTGATTGATAGAGACTTTGGACTAGGAATATCTACAAAGAATATAGAAGATGTAAAAAGAGTGGTTCCTGAATACAAACAACCTGAATCTCTAGGTAAGAGATATTCCCTTATTCAAGTGGTTACAAAAAAGTTCACTAATGAAGAACTTGAATATTGGAACCAGTATCACCAGTCTATCGATGATCTTAAGGAATGTGGCGTATATTCTATAAAGAAGCTCTATCTAAACAAAAGTATGTTTCCTCTTAAAGATACAGAACTTAGATTTGGTTATTTCTATGATGGACATTGGAAGATATATAGACCTTTTGCTGATAAGAAGAACAAATGGGTTCCTAACAATGTTCCTATCACCACTATGGATGGAAAAGATAGGATTGTTAACTGTGACACAGCGTTTATTAATAAGAGCAAAAAGGACTATATGGTGATGAGAAAGCTGTTTCCTTGCTCTTGTGCTGTTCAGAATGAGGGTATGGGATGTTTCTCTCCAGAGAATGTAGAATTTCTAAAGACAAACTCTAAGAAACAAATCCTATCTTTTGATTCTGATATTACAGGCGTAGAAAACTCTCAGCAAATCACCAAGATTTTTGATTTTGGATATTGTAATGTCCCTAAGAAATATTTAAAAGAAGGAATCAAGGATTGGGCTGACTTAGCAAAAACGTATGATATGAAAACCATTGAAGATTATTTAAAAACTAAAAAATTATTGTAAAATGTATAATACAACTAAAGACATTCTATTGAATGCTGAAATTCCACAACAAACCAACACATACAAACCTGTTTCTCATGGACAGTTGATAGATTTAACATTAAATAGTATTGAGAAAGCTGGATTTACACTCGATAGAGAGATGTATTCAACAGCTAGAGATGGGAATATTGCTAATGGTAGATTTACAATTAGAAATGTTATGGATAGTGAGATGCAATTAGAGGTGGGATGGCAGAATAGCTATGACAAAAGTCTTAGCTTGAAATTTGCTATTGGTACACGCATTATGATTTGTCAGAATGGTTGTGTATCAGGTGATTATGGAGCTTTCAAAAAGAAGCATGTAGGTGAGGTGCAATTATTCACTCCTCATGCTATTTCTGAATACATCAAAGGAGCAGGAGATGTGTTTAGAAGAATGCAGGATGAGCGTGAGAGAATGAAACAAATTGAGGTTAGCAGAAGGGTGAAAGCTGAGCTTATTGGTAGAATGATTATTGAGGAAGGCTTTATTCAAAGCACACAGCTCAATCTCATCTCTAAAGAACTAGACAATCCTACATTTGATTATGGTGCTCCAGACAGCATGTGGGAGCTCTATCAGTTCACCACACAGGCTATGAGAGAAGTTCATCCTAGTCTTTGGATGAACAACCACATTAAAGCTCATAATTTCTTTGTAAACGAGAGTGGTTTGTTAGTTGCTCCTCCTCAAATGGTAGACATTATTGAGGAAGTGCCTATAGAAGAGGTTATTGGAAAAATTAATCAATTTTCAACATTTTCATTATGATTTGGGAGAAATTCAAAGAACTGTTTCATGAGAGCTGGCATATCAAAATGCAACCGTTTATAGAGAGCAAGGAGTGTGATGACATCTATGAATTTCTCAAAAAGGAGAGCAAAAGGGGCAAGAAAATTGCCCCTCTCTCTCTTAATGTTTATAGATGCTTCAGAGAAACCTCTTTGGATGATCTAAAAGTGGTGATGATGGGTATGTGCCCCTATCACACATTTCATGAGGGTTTTCCTGTTGCTGATGGGCTTCTTATGGGATGTTCTGTTACAGGTAGGTTGCAACCATCACTAGATAAATTTTATGATGGGTTGGAGGATGATTTGTATAATGGATTAAATCTTAATTATACAAAAACTCCAGATGTTTCTTATTTAGCTGATCAGGGTGTATTGATGGTGAATGCAGCTCTTACAACAGAAATGAATAAGGCAGGATCTCATATTAAACTATGGGAACCTTTCACCAAATACCTTCTTGAAGAGGTGCTTGCTCCAACAGGTGTCCCATATATATTCTTAGGTAAAGATGCTAGTGTATATGAAAAGTATCTACCACCTTTTTCTTGGTCTTTTACACTCAGTCACCCAGCTTCTGCCTCATACAAACAGACAGATTGGGATACAGAAGGTGTGTTTACAAAGGTGAACAAAATACTGAAGGATAACAATAATTTTTCAATTGATTGGTTGAAATAATTGTATATTTGGGGTATTATGCCTTACAAAAGAAAACCTAAGAATAAACAGGAACTAAGTCCTAAGTCTGGGACAGGAAGAAAACCTGTTAGAAAGAAAGCTGCAAAGAGAACAGTGGCTGAAAAGACAAGAAATGCTGGCACTCTAACAGAGAGTCAGTTTTGGTCTTTTATCAGGAGTGCTCTTAGACAGAAATCTAGATGGTGGAAACCAATTACACAGTGTAAAATGAAATCCAGAAGGGCTTATAAAGGTCCTAATAAAAGACAAAGGTTTGAATATCAGTGTGCTGAATGTTTGAACTATTTCCCTGATAAAAAAGTGAATGTTGATCATATTCAGCCTGCGGGATCTTTAAGATGTGCTAATGACCTTCCTGGATTTGTTGAAAGACTATTTGTAGAAGTTGAGGGCTTGCAATTACTTTGTGTTAATTGCCATGATAGAAAGACCAAAGAAGATAAATTAAAATTAAAAGAAAATGGAAAATAAGGAAATAGAAGTGGCTATAAACAAAAAGCCCTCTTTTGTAGAAACATGGTATGAAGGAATGGTTATGTACAATAAAGAAGAATACAAGTTTTGGTTGGTAGATCCTAAATCTGAAGATCCTTCAGGAGATATGTACGAATGTGAAGTGAAATGGTTCTTTAAGAATGTTCCACGAGAAGTGAGAGCATCTTATAACAGCATTATAGAAATGTATAAAAGTATTCATTACAATGATAATACAGCTAAGTCCAACGATTGAGGTTAACACTCCTTTGGGAGATGGTGAGGCATTGTTTATGATAGATTATGGATTGAATGTCAACACTGTATGGGTGGTTAGACTAGAAAAAGGTGTTGTGAAACACTTTTATTCTGATGATATAAGAATTTATGGAAACCCAATGAATGGTAAAGGTTGGGATTGTGAACAATTAAATAAAGAAGAATGATAGCAGGAAAAGCTAAAACAGAAAAAGAGTATAGAGCTGTTCAAATGGATAGCTCTTCTAGTCTAAAGGAGTTTTCTACAAATAGAAAAGCCTATCACAAGAAGTATATATTAGGTGAGAAAGTGGAAGAAGAGGATAGTAAAGCCTCTATTATAGGTAGAGTGGTAGAAACTCTTCTATTAGAACCAGAGTTGTTTGATGAGAGATTTCATATGTCAGTTTGTCTATCTGCCCCAACTGGTCTGATGCTTGCATTTGTAGAAGCTCTATATAAGCATACAGCAGCAGCAACAGATGAGTTTGGGAATGTAAACAGAGCTTTTGCTGATTTGTTTCTAGATGCTTACAATGATTCTGGGTTTAAAATCAAGCCTGATGCTGTATTGAACAAGTTTCAAGGATCAGATTCTGAGATTTATTACGAAGAGCTTAGAAAGGTGAAAAGTAAAGGACTTACAGTGGTAACATCTGATGATGTCACAAATTCTGAAAGAATTGTGACAGAACTTAAGACAAACTTTGTTACAAATGAGGTGGTTAATCTTGTAAACAGTGCTCGTTATGATGTTAAAAATCAATTCCAAATAGAAGGATATTCTGTAGATGGACATTTATTTAAGAGCATGATGGATAAGGTGATCGTTGATCACGAACAGCGAACAATACAAGTGTATGATTTAAAATGTACATGGAATGTAGAGAATTTTTATGAAGAATATTATCTTTACAGAAGAGCTTACATCCAGGCATATTTGTACTATTGTGCAGCTAAATCTTTGACAATCAACCAGAACAGTGAATTATATGGGTATGAGGTGTTGATTCCAAAGTTCATTGTTTGTGACAGCACCAACTATTACAATCCATTAATTTATGCACTTACAGGAGAAGATCTGTTAGATGCTTATAACGGATTTGAACATAAAGGACGTAAATATCCAGGTGTAGGACAGCTTATTAATGATTTGAAATGGGCTGTTGACAATGATGTTTGGAACATCAGTAGAGAAAATTATATTAATAACGGATTAATAAATATTAAAGGCCTATGAGTGAGGTGAAAAAGACAATCACTAGCATTTTTATGGTTCCTTCTCTAAGAATAAATAGAGATAGGCTCAATGATAATGGGTTTATAAATGGCTATACAAAAGATGCTAGAAGAGATGTACAATATGAAAACTGCATCTATTTATTGTTCAAACCCAGTGATTTAGATAAGTTTAGAGAGTTTCTAGATGGTGAGTATGAAAGAACAAAAGCTGTAATAGATGATTATGATTATGAAGATGGGTATGTTGTAGTGGTTTATGAGCTGGATGACAAATTTAAGAAGGATTATGGATATATAAGAAAAAGTATGTATTCAAAAACTTCTAAAGACTTTCAGAGCTTATTCCCAAAAGTGGTGAAGGTGAAGGTGAATGGATATTATAAAGATGAAATATCCTTACAATATCGCATCTTCAATCATACAGAAGATCTTGTACAATTCTGGGAGAAGAAACTAGATGTTGAGCTTGATGAAGATCAAGAATTATGGCATGCTTTTATTGATGAAAATGAGACATTAGATCTCGATAAAATTAAACAATATGTATAATAAAGATATAGTGAATGCACTTATTAGAGAATTTGGTGTAGAAAACACCGTTCTCTATTGTAAAATGGAATCCAGAAAGAATGATATGCTCTATGAAGATGCTCTTGATAGAGGGATGATTGGATCTTGTGAGATAGAATATGAGAGAGATTGGTGGAATGATGAAGCAAATTTATTACAAACCTTAAATAATAACAAAAATGAAAACGTTAGAACTGTTAGAAAATTTTCCAAAAACAACCCTAGTGGTAAAACAATGGTTTCTAGACAGACTGTTAGAAAGTCTAAATGATGAATCTATTCCTGAAAACTTCAAAGATTTTGTAAAAGCTCAGGATATGGAAAATGAAAATATATCAAAAATGATTGATGCTAATCCCAGAATACTTTTTGATGTATTTGATGAGCATAAGGTGTATATAGAGATATTAGTAGATTATAAAAAACCTGATGTAACATTTACTTACACTGTTATAAATGATGATACAATGTATTCAAATCCATCTCATTATAATAATAGAATAGAAGCTGAAAAAGAGGCTATTGAACAAGCATTTCAAATGTTAAATAACAAACTATGAGAAAAATAGAACAAGATGCAAGAAGAGCATTTTTAAATAATAAAGAGTTTAAATGCTCAAATACAAAAGTGAGAATGTTTGATGGAAAACCACATTTGTATTTACATGATAATTTGATAGCTAAAAGAGATGAGAATAATGAATTGTTAATACGCCATTGTGGGTGGGAAACACCCACCACTATGTCTAGATTAAATTCCCTTCCAGGAGTTGCAATAAGGTCTTACAAAGGAAGCTTTATTCTAAATGAAATGGGATATATGAAAGATGAATGGTATAATATTGATAAATTATGAAAGATGTAATTGTTGAACAAGTTGTGGATAAATATCAGAGAAGAAGTGAACTTGGAATTCTCAAATATGGTACAACTTTAGCACAAAACAATAAGGATAATTACTTAGTTCATCTTCAACAAGAACTCATGGATGCTAGTCTTTATATAGAAAAACTTCTTTCTTTAGAAAGAGAAATAACTATTCTAGTTAAAAACCATCCAAACAATGATGATCTTGGAGAAGCAGTAAGGAAATTAATTAGGTAGAATTTTTAAAAACTGTTGGTTAGTAACAAAGGAGGGTGTATATTGCACCCCCCTTTATTTTTAACCAAAAAATATAATAAATTATGGATTTAGGATTAGATGCGCTGCAGAAAATTACAGTGTTTAGCAAGTATGCCAAATACCTACCAAACGAGAAGAGAAGAGAAACCTGGAATGAAATAGTGGACAGGTATGAAGCAATGTTAATTAACAAATACCCAAAGCTTAAAGATGCTATAAATTCTTCTATAGAGTTTATTAGGGATAGGAAAGTGTTACCTTCTATGAGAGCTTTACAGTTTGCAGGTGCAGCAATGGAAGTTAATAATGCGAGAGGTTATAACTGTGCTTATTTACCAATTGATAGTTTGCACTCTTTCTCTGAAACAATGTTCTTGTTATTAGGAGGATCTGGCGTAGGATATTCTGTACAGAAACATCATGTAGCTAAACTTCCAGCAATTAAAAGACAGGAGAAATCTAAAACTAGAACATATCTTATTGAGGATAGTATTATGGGTTGGGCTGATGCAATTAAGATATTAATGAAGTTCTATTTTAAAGGTGGTTATAAACCTAACTTTGATTTTAGAGCTATCAGAAAGAAAGGAGCTAGATTGATTACAGCTGGTGGTAAAGCACCTGGTCCTGAACCACTTAAGATCTGTTTGGCACATGTTGAAGCTATTATGGAGAGAAAAAAGGATGGAGAAAAGCTCACACCTTTAGAATGCCATGATATTCTATGTCACATTGCTAATTCAGTACTCTCTGGTGGAATTCGTAGAAGTGCTATGATTGCTCTGTTTAGCCATGATGATGAGGAAATGATTACATGTAAGTATGGTAATTGGTGGGAGCTGAATGAACAGCGTGGAAGAGCTAATAACTCAGCTGTTCTACAAAGAGGTGAGATATTTGCACAAGAGTTTTCTGATCTTTGGAAGAGGATAGAACTTTCTGGATCTGGTGAACCTGGTGTTTATTGGACCAACGATTTAGAATGGGGAACTAATCCTTGTTGTGAGATTGGACTTAGACCTTTTCAGTTCTGTAATCTCTAAACTTTCATGGAGATTTAAAACCCTGAGAATTGCTGGGAACTCTGACCACTTAAAGGTGAAGACAATCAGCAGCCGAGCTTAGAAATAAGAAGGTTCAACGACTAGTCGAAAGACGTACACTCAAGTGAGTGGAAGCACAGGGCCCTTGAAAAAGGTGATGATATAGTCTGAACAATATAGAAATATATTGATGAAAATTTGGAAATCTCAAATAAGTTCTGTAATTTTGTAAAAATACAAAACTTATGAGAGTAAATAGAGAAGGTTATAAAATATCTGAGACAGAACGAGAATGTACCAATTGTGGTACAATGTTCTTAAAAACCTCAAAAACAGTAACTCTTTGTAATAAATGTAATTCAGAAAGGGTCAAGTGCACAGATCCTAGATCAAAAATGTTACAAAGAGCAAAAGGAAGAGCTAAATTAAAAGGTTTAGAGTTTAACTTAACTGTAGAAGATATTATTATACCAAAATATTGTCCGATTCTTGGAATAGAATTAGCTTGTAAAAGTGGAACATCAGGAGGTCAGAAAAACTCTCCTGCTTTAGATAGAAAAGATTCAAAAGGGGGCTATACTAAAGATAATGTACAAGTGATAAGTCATCTAGCAAATATGATGAAAAGTCATGCCACTGAAGAAGAGCTAATTGCTTTTGCAAATTGGATAATAGATTCTCTACCAAAGGATTCTAGTCAAGTGTAACGAACTTGATTGAACATATTGGCGAAGTTAATGTAAGTAATCTTTCTAGTCAGGAGGATTTGAACAATCGTATAGTGGCTGCAGCATTTTTTGGTACACTTCAAGCAGGTTTCACAGATTTTCACTATCTTCGTCCTATATGGGCTGAAACAACCCAAAAAGATGCTCTTTTAGGAATAGGTATGACAGGTATAGGATCTGGAGAAGTGCTTAAATATGACCTCACTGTAGCAGCAAATGTTGCTAAAACAGTGAACAGAATGGTGAGTGATCAAATAGGAATTAATGAGGCAGCTAGAATTACATGTATTAAACCTTCTGGTACAACCAGTCTTGTTCTTGGAACAGCTAGTGGAATTCATGCTTGGCATGCTCCTTATTATCTCAGAACTATGAGGTTTAATAAGAATGAGGATATAGCAGCCTATTTGATGGTGAACCATCCAGAACTTTGTGAGGATGATGTTCTTCGTCCAAAAGACACATTGTGTGTTCGCATTCCTGTTAAAGCTCCTGAAGATGCTATTCTAAGAACAGAAACAGCTCTTGACACATTAGAACGTGTTAAGAAGTTCTCTTTAGAATGGATTAAACCAGGACATGTTAACGGTGCTAATACACATAATGTAAGTGCTACAATTTCTATTGATAAGAGTAGAGTGTATGGTAAATTAGGTGATAGAGAAAACATGAAAGACGAATGGCAAGTTGTAGGACAATGGATGTGGGACAATAAGGATGTGTACAATGGACTATCCGTACTAAATTATGACGGAGGAAGTTATGTCCAAGCACCTTTTGAGGACATATCTGAAGAAGAATATAACAAGAGAGTGAGCTCTTTACAAATGATAGATCTCACCAAGGTGATAGAACTAGATGATTCTGTAGACTTTGGTGCTATTGCAGCATGTGCAGGTGGTGCATGCGAAATTAATTAGTGTTCTGTTTTTGTGATGAATAAATAACAGCCCCAATGTTTCTACATTTTGGGGCTCTTTTTTTTGCAGAAAACAGAAATTTTTATTATCTTTACAGACTAAATTCAACTACATATGGCAAAAGCAAAAACAGAAGCAACAGGGGGTTCTAAATTTCAAGAAGCCCTTGACAAATTGAACAAAACCTACGGTGTGGGTACAGTGCTTGCTCTTGATAGCAAGACATCTGGTAATTATGATGTTATTGGAACAGGATCAATTGGATTTGATTGGTTCACCCTGGGAACAGGGGGATTTGTAAAAGGTAGAATGTACGAACTCATGGGATGGGAGGGTACAGGTAAATCTACTATTTGTGGTCATGCAGCAGCAGAATGTCAAAAGAAAGGTGGTACAGTGTTGTATATAGATGGCGAGCATGCTGTGGACAAAAACTATTTCCAAGCTCTTGGTGTAGACACAACAAAATTGTTAATTGCTCAACCATCTTGTGGTGAGGAGGGTTTTAACATTGCTATGGAAATGATTCAGACAGGAGAAATTGATCTGGTGATAATTGACTCAGATTCTAGTCTTATTCCTAAGAAGGTGCTTGATGGTGAGGTGGGAGACTCTGCTATTGGTAAGAAAGCTGTTCTAAATAGTAATGCCTATCCAAAACTTAAAGGTGCTCTGTCTACACACAATGTGTGTGTTATTGTCATTTCTCAATATAGAGAAAAGATTGGTGTTATGTTTGGCAATCCCACAACAACACAGGGAGGACATGCTCTTAAGTTTTATAGTGATGTGAGAATTGAGGTGAGCAGGAGTTTGGCTAAAGAAGGTGATGTCACTTATGGTAATATCACTAAGGTGAAGGCTATTAAGAACAAAATGTCTCCTCCTTACAGACAATCTAACTTTGAGATTATATATGGTGAGGGTATTGACAAACTTGGAGAGATGATGGATCTCATTAATGAACATGAGATTGGTAGGAAATATGGTAAAACCATGACTTACAATGAGACAAAATATGATCTTGAGGAGTTCAAAGCAATGCTTATGGACAATGAGGAATTCTTCAATGAGATTAAAACTAAAATTGTTAACAAATTAAAAGAAGTGAAAGTAGATGAACCAGTTGAAAGTGAAATTTAAGAAACTTAATGCTGACACCAAGCTCCCTATCAAAGGGAGTGATGGTGCAGCGTGTTATGATGTTTACGCTAATAGCGTAGAATCTGAGTATGGAGGTATTGTTACTTACGGATTAGGATTTGCTACAGAAATCCCTAAAGGATGGAAGGCTATCATAGTTCCCAGGAGCAATCTCACTAAGAAAAAATGGGTGATGATAAATAGTCCAGCTCAGATAGATAGTGATTATCGTGGTGAGTGGATGGTGAAAATGACCTGTATAGCAGGATCATTCCAACCTCTTCCTTATACAAAAGGAGAAAGAATAGCTCAAATGTATTTTGAAAAGGTGGTGGATTTGGAGTTTGAAGAGGTGGAAAATCTTTCTGAAACAGAAAGAGGTGAGGGAGGTTTTGGCAGCACAGGGGTATTTTAACTTTACATATTTTAAACGTTCTACTTTACAAAAATTAAAATCAAATGCAAAATCAATTTTTCTACACAAGAAAAGAACTGGTGAGCGGAACACCAGAGAATCCTGAATTCAAAGAGTTTCGTGATAGCTTTAACATCAACAAGGTGGTGAGAAGTGTCACTATGGAAGATGGAAGAGTGCTAGTGTTATTAGATGATATACATGAAAGAGCTCAAGAGGTTCCTGATGTAGATCCTAAGACAAACAAAATGAAAGGGATGAAGCGTGTAAAAAACACCTTCCAGAGTGAGATTTATCTCGATCCTGCTGATGCTATTAAATTCTATGCTGTAACATCTGTACAATAAATTCCTCTTGCATGCCAAATAAAAGAGCCCCTTATTATAGGGGCTTTTTTAATGGTGCTAGAGAAGCTTCTACCATCCAATCTTTTGACCAATGTGGTTTTAAATGGTATTCTCCCTGAGGTTCTTGTCCGCCTTTAATTAGTGTTTTAGCAATGTCTAACATTGTGTCATATCCACTTTTCTTATTTTCCTTATCTTGACCAAATTGAGAAACATGTGCTCTCCCTGTAGAAAATCTGTATAAAAACTGAGGAGGTTCTGTACATACATCTAATGGTTTTTTGATATGTTCTCTTATTCTAGCATTAAATGCTTGATCTTCTCCAGAATTAATTTCTGGAATACCTCCAACAGTGTTAAATAGTTCTTTTGTAACAATGTGAGCACCAGATGTTTTTCCTAATTCTCTTGTTAATTGTCCTCCATACAGGATGTAAAAAGGTCCTTCAAAAACAAATCCTGATTTAAACTGATTTAAACTATTCACCATTCTTGATATTCTTCCTGGAAGATGGATGTCATCATCTCCCCATGTAAGAAACACATCTCCTGTAGCATGGCTGTAAGCAAGGTTTCTCTTGCTTCCTAGATTGGGGCACCTTATAGGAGTGTTTATTATTTTCACTTCAGGATGTTGAAAGACAAATGTTTGTTCTGAAAAATCATTACAAATAATTAGCTCTTTCTCTCCTTCATAATCTTGTCTTAGAAAAGATTCTAAAGCCTCTTCTAACAAGTATGCCCTACAAAACGTAGGGCACACACAACTGACTTTTGGTAAATGGTTCATTTTGATAATCTTTTAGACTTCATAGGCCACATTTTGCTCTTTAGACGAAGCTTTGTATCGCTTTCCTTCATAAAGTTTCCCTTTGGATTGGGATTGTGCACCTTTGGAGCCTTTTTTGGTTTACCTGATTTCATTATTTACATCCGTATTTGCATTTTCCACCACCCATCATTTTCTTAGCACCAATCTTAGCACCTTTCTTAGCTTGTCCTTTACCAGCTACAATGATATCAGCTCTTGTAACACCAGGATTTTTATCAAATCCAGCTTTTACAGACTTCATACCAAGAGATGTTCCTGATTTAGCCTTATTCAACTTACCAATTGTTTTACCAACACTCTTTTTGGTGGGAGCTAAAGAACCACCTGATTTCAATTTAGGTCTTCCTTTATAATTAATCATTGCTTCCTCATCTTTTTCCCATTGCTTTTGCTGTTTTTCTGTACGAGGTTTGCTATAATCCCCTCTACCAGCATCAATTTCTGAATATTGTTTTATTGGTTTTTTAGGACCACTAACTTTTTTACCCACTTGGGCTTTCTTTACTGTTTTCATTATTTTTTCTTTTTAGAGATTTTACCACCAGTTTTTTGTTTTCCAATACTTCCTTTAACTCTACGATAAGCATCTTTTGCAAGAGTATAACCGCCTTGTGTAGCAATATCAACTGCATCACCTACTGTTGTACTCTTTGCTTTATTTACCACTTTTTTAGCTACATTTTTTGCTTTTTGAGGAACATCTGAAAGCTTTGTATTAGCAATTTTTTTAATTGTTCCTAACTGTGCCTTTTTAACACTCTTTGCCATTATTATTTGTTTTTAATTGTTAACAGTTCCATTTAAGAATGAGTTTTTACATATTCATCATATTCGTTAATATCTTCTTCATTTTCACTAAAATATAAAAGATACATTTTTGCAAATTCTAGTAATACAGGATCATCTCTAAAGTGCCCTAATCCTCTGTTACAATGATTACACAACATCCCTCTTACAAAGTTTCCTTTATGATCATGATCTACTACTAGTTTTTCTTCTGATCCACATATAGTACAACTTTCAGTTTTTATTAATTCTAGTAAATCTTCATCAGAAATCATACTTCTATATGCCCCTTTTCTTATTTCAGATTTATATGTAGCTCTACAAGTTTTACACCAACTGTCCAATTGGTCTAACGTTTTAGAGTGTTTAGAAAAAAATTCATTAGTTCTTGGTTTTTCAATTTTACATTTTGAACAAACTTTATTTTCTGAAAAACCTTGATTTAAAACTTTTTTATTAATATAATCCTTAGAACATTTTATGCTACAAAATACAACTCCAGATTTTTTTAAAGTTCTATTTATATCAGATTTACCTCTTTCAAATTCACTATTGCAATAAGAACAATTTGTTTTTATTTTAACTGAAGGCATATCAACATTTCCATTTTTTTCTTGCTAATCTTAATCTACTATTTGGATCTTTTGCAGCTTTAGGAAATTTTTTCATCTGTCCTGCAGATCTTGCACAAAACGATTTTTTTCTAGGACCTCCTTCAGGTTGAGGGGGTTTAAGATTACCACCTGTAGCTCTATTGTAAGAAGCTCTACCTTTGGCATTAAGTCCTCCACTTTTATTTTGTCCTTCTTTGCGAGTCCAAGCTGCAGTTTTATAAACTTTCCCACCCTTTTTAAGCGTGGACCCTTTAAATTCCCCTTTCTTTTTAACAAGAGGACCCATAGGAACAGGTGTTACGTTTCTCATTCTAGGAGCAGATTGTATAAGTTTCTTTAAAGAAGACATTATTTTTTCTTTGACATTTTACGAAATGTCTTAGCTAAATTATATCGCTTAGACCCTGGTTTACAGGTAGGACCACCAAATTTAGAACCTGTACAAACTCCCTCTGTACCACGTTTCTTAATAGAAGCTGTAGCTTTTTGTATCCACTTTCCCTCTTTAGCTACAGACACTTTACCACCAGAGCGTTGTTTAGGAACACGAGATAAACGTGCTTTAGCAGAATCAACCGCATCTTTATAAACTTTTGAAGGATTATCTTTATAAAGATCTTTAGCAATTTTTAATTTTTCTAAAGCCTCTTCTTTTTTTAAATTTCTGATTATAGGTTTTTTAACCATAGTATTATCAGAAGCAATTTTTCTACCATCTTCAGCTTTCTTGATGTTTTTCTTAATTGTAGCCATGATTATTTCTTTTTAGAGACCACCTTACCACCTTTTTTCATATTACCAAGTGTGCGTTGTTGCACCTTTGTATAAGCACCTTTAGGATCTACCATAGGGGCTTTACGAGATTTTCCTGCTACACCACCAGCTTGCATTTTCTTTTTAACCACTCCACCTTTTCTTTTTTGTTTTACTCTGTATGTAGCCTCATCTTCTTGATCTACTCCTGTTACATCTTTTTTACCATATGTTTTGGTAAAAGCTGATTTAAGGTCTTCTTTTTGTTTCGATCCTTGTCCTCCAAAACCAGTATTTGACCATTTGTTTCTTGGATCAAATCGTGCAATTGTATCAGATCCACTTCCTGGATATTTTTTTACATAGCTTTGAAATGCAGTTTCTTTAACTCCTTTTTGAGCTTTTTTAATCCCACTGCTTTTTTTTACTGTTTTTTTAATTGTAGCCATTTTATTTCTTTTTAGATTGTGATTTAATTTTACGCTCTTGTTTAAGCATTTGAGCAGTGGGTTTTTTACCACTGCCCTTATTAGCTCTGATGGAATCCCAAAGTCCCCATTGGGAAACAGATCCATCAGCTCTTTTAACCATTTTCTTTTTCATAATTATTCTTCTTCAGCTTCTTTAGCAACACCGTTTTCTACAGCTCTTTGGAGAGCACCTTCAACAATCTTGTTTGCTTCATTTGCAATTAAAATACGTGCTGCTTCTGGAGTGTTTAAAACAGCTCTTAAAGCATTTAACACTAATCCAAATTCTCCACCAGACAGGATGAAAGAATCATCAGGAGTCCATGTGTAGCGAGTTTCAGGATTGTACTTTTTTTCTACTTTTTCCATTTTTTTGTTTTTTGGTTTTTAAAATTATTGTTTTACTAAATTTCTTAAATTTCTAGTTGCAATATATTTTTGCAAATCAAAATTATCTGCCTCAATATCTTTAATAAAATCCTTATGTAATTTTATTGCATCTTCTTTATTTTTAAAAGACCCTAAAGTTACACGTTTATTATTATATAACACTCTAACTCTCCAACATTTTCTATTTTCTCTCCAAGAAACACCCAAATACCCAGATCTATTTGACATTTTTCCTTTTAAAGTGTTTGCTCTTTGAGATATTATTTGTAAATTTTCCAAAGAATTATCGTGAGTGTTTCCAGATTTATGATCTATAACTAAATTAGTTTTTTGTAAGTTTTCTATATTTGAAAAATGTTCTATGACTAATTTATGAATACTTTTTGTAAAAACTTTTTTATCTTTTCTAAAAGTAACTGTTTTATATTTAGTTTTATTTGGATTTAGGATTTTTTCTTTTCCTGATTTATAACTTTTAATTCTACCTTTATTTGAAATAAAATAGTCATCAAAACCAAAAACTGGCAACCATTCCTCATAATCAGGATCGTAAGAGGGGGTTTGTTGTTCTGACATAAATTATGGTTTTTAGGGGGTAAAAATAAATAATTAAAATGATATTTCCAAATATTTTTTAACTATTTGTTTCTCCATTATTGTTTGCTAGAACAGAAAGGGCTTGTAAAATTTGCTGTACAGTTTCTAAATTAGGAATTACACCTTTCTTAAGAGATTCGTCTAACACCTGTTTAATAATAGCTAATGCTTGTTCTTTTTTCATTTTGTTTGGTTTTTTAATTGTTTATGATGGGTTTTTAAGTTCTATTACATAATCATTTCCTCCAACCTTCACTTTCAAATATTGACCACTATTAGCACCTGTTGTTGCTTGTGTTATTCCTGTGCCACTAAATTGAAAGCCAAATCCTGCTGCATCATCTATTGCAAAAGTTTTAGTATTTCCTCCTGTTATTTGTCCAAATTTATATGTGGAAGTACCTTCAAAACTTATACCATTATTTATATTTCCTATATATGTTCTAATTGTTGGGAATTGATCATCTATATTTATATATGTTTGATTACCCCCATTTATTTGTCCAAATTGATATAATGTATTTGCAAAATCAAGTTTTAAACCTATATCGTTGTTATTATGAGATGTTTTTATTATAAAATTACTTTGATCTACTTCAAAATAAGTACCTGACCAAATATTATTTTGATAATCACCTAATTTAATTATTTGATAATCTTGATAATATCCACCATCAAAATTTGTATTATTAAATTTTAAATTAGTTATATTATTAAATGACAAATTATATCCCGATGCATCTAATGTTCTATTTCCCGTTAATGTTCCATCACTATTATAAATGTTTGTTCCTCCACCACCATGTGTAGAGCAAAATAAATTAAGATCAAGCCATCCATCTGGAGCTTTAGCTTTCTTATCCCAATATCCTGTTTTAATGTATGTAGGCATATGTTTTAGTTTAATTCTATATCAAATACTATCGTTGCTGAGCTCTTTATACTCTTGCTTAAATTCAGTCTAATGTTGAATAAATTGTGTAATTTCAATATCTCTTGGAGAAGAGTTTCATTGTATTTAGGCACTGATGTAGCTATTCTAAAATGATAGGCTGTGGGCTTTTTGGTTATTTCCATAGAACACAGCTCATCAACAGATTCTATCACTCCAAACAGATGGTTGAAATAAGCAGTCTCATTATCAGCCATCACTTCAGGAAAATACTTCTTTATTATATACATTAAGACAGAGTTAACAAATATTTTACTTTAGCCGCTTCCCCAGAAAGTGCATCAGCAAGATTTGAAATATCGTGATATCCATTACTTTCTGCATAGCTCTTTAAAGAGGATGAGAAAGACAAAAGATTTGATACACATTCACTGGATGTACAGTTTGTAAGAGGTTCTATTTTATAAGGACCAGGTTTTCTACCTGTATATCCCATAAGCTTCTCTATAACACCATCTTTGAAATCATGGACATAATCATATAGATCCCCAACCGATTTGTGCTCCGCGTAGCTACTTGTTTGCCAATGGATTAGATGTAATTGCTCATGAAAAAAAGCCAGCTTTCCAGCCACATTTTCTAATGTCATTTCTCCAGAAGAGCTATTTAGCATTTCTTGAGGGAATAATGATTTCATTTCTATTTTATATTTAGTTTTAAGAGATTAA
>Ga0315909_10003060_pt1 | contig 20732 bp, 26 predicted proteins | sample LakEriMetagenome_11_FD_203527 | JGI IMG/M metagenome (GOLD analysis project Ga0315909, IMG submission 203527) | Freshwater fungal communities from buoy surface, Lake Erie, Ohio, United States - Buoy 2 MA125 | ecosystem: Environmental > Aquatic > Freshwater > Lake | place: USA: Lake Erie, Ohio... | reverse complement strand
TCGCCGTCGGCATCAGGATCGGTGTTGTAATTACGATAAGAAACATTGACATGTTTGGTAAGTGGGTTACCGTGCCATTCTTTGTCTTCGTAATTAGTTTCAGACATTTCTTCACCGTTAATCAGCATTTTGATTTTGTAACGGCTTTCATTGCTGTATTCAGGTTTCGCGTTCAGCATAGTCATTGCTTCTTGCGGAGTTTCGTTGAATCGATTCATTTCCTCAACTAGTGCCTTTAGCATGTCAAAGTTGAATTGATCAAACGTTCCTGCAATACCAATAATCTTTTCGATGTGTTCTTTTGCCTTCAAGTTGTCGTTACAGTATTCACGAATGAATTCTGCTTCAAGTCCCTTGTACTCTAGTGAGTAAAAGATACGACCTGGACGATTCTTCATGTGGGTATTCACACGCCATTTGTCGTTACAGGTTAGAACAAACAACTTCTTAGTTGGGTATACACCATCTAGAAGTGTCAGCATAGCTTCTTGTTCATGCTCGTCATAGACTTTTTCAAACTCGTCAAATACAACAATAACAGGTTGTTCAATACTTTGAATGAAAGCATTAAACTGTTCTCCGCACCAAGGTTGATTAATAACAATGGTAGGGATTCCTTTGTCGTATCCTTTGAATGAAAGCATCTTTGCCAGCAGTGTCTTGCCTGAACCTTTTTCACCAGTAAGCATTACACCGGTTGACGCAGGACGATCATTGAATGCATAAAGAATACGTTCAGCACGTTTCTCGGTGTCTCCGTAAATCTTACCTTTGACATCAAATGCATCAATTTGTTCAAGAAACAGTTGTCCGCTCATTTCGTCTTTTTTGACAACATAGTTGCCAGCCGGAAGTTTTTCCTGAATATCAAGAGCTTCTTTTTTTGAAACACGATATGTGTTTCCTTGTTTTAGAAAATAAGTCATTTTGAATTTCTTTCAATGTGTTGCTGTGCCGCCTAATTATACAACAGATGCACAATTTTTTTAAGTCTTTTGACTAAACCCGCCAGATTTCTTTGAATCCTTCTTCTTCAGTTGGCTCTTCCCAACTGGCAATCATACTAGCAATAACATGCTCTGGAATTTCTTTGCCAGGACGACTGAGCAATCGACGCATGAGTTCTTTATGCTCGGGTGTCTTAAACACTACGGCAATATGATAATAGTCTGGTAACATGTTAAACTTACGAGCACGACTTTTAACAGTAGTGCTAGTTTGATCCCAAACAACATCACGCCCTGCTTCTCTAGCGGCTACAACTTCTGCCGCCATTAGTTCAACTGCTTTAGGCATATAATCTGTAAACACCTCTGAATAAGTTTTACCTACAGATTCAGCATACGTTTCTACATGATGATCGGTGCTTACATACTCCATGCCCAGCATCCATTGTTGGTTTTTAGTCCAAGTGCTCTTACCCGCACCCGGTACTCCTATAAGTTGATAACATTTTGGCATTATACTTTCCTATTCAAAATAAAACCCTTAGAATAGATAAAGAATGCCTTACCGCTTCTAATCATCTGTCGAAAATAATATTCACGATAAGACATTCTTGTTCCTTACATTATAGGACCGTTACCGGACTTAAATCCAATTACACCGCCTTCTTCTGCAATGCGTTTTAACACATCCTCAAATAAGATTGGTGCAAAGTCAGGAGTTTGTTCTACGCATACGCAATGGTAGCGTGGATCAATCTTATCACTGTATAAGATTTCCCCAGTCTTAGCATCAACACCCCTAGGCTTCATAACACGATTTGCGTGTAAGTGTCCGTGAATGTTAACACCAAAACGTCCTAAGCTATCACTATGTACAGGAATGTGGCTTAAGATCATTCCGTTCATAACATGATATGCACGTAATTCTCTAAAGTACTGCCTGTAGTCGTCATCCCTAAAGATGTCGTGGTTACCGCGGATTAATACCTTATCACCATTTAACCGATGTAAGACTTTTAATGCCTTGCGGTTAATGACAACGTCACCTAAGTGGTAGACTTTGTCAGTAGGCTTGACTCTTTCGTTCCAAGCCTTGACCATGGCTTCGTCCATTTCATCTGGATCCGTCCATGGGCGTAACTTTGTAACACCATCGTTACGTGTGAAGCGGCAAACACCAGTGTGACCAAAGTGCGTGTCGCTAACTAAAAATACACTAGGCATCTTGCCCTCCTTTCAATCTCCAATTGCCCTCATTGTACGCCAATCGTCAATGTTAGGCTTTTCATTTTCATCGTAGGTCCAACCCAATGCTTTCATCATGCGATGCTTGACTAGTAAGTTAGGCATACGAAATCTTTCAGTATCCTGAAAACCCATCATAACACCAACTTCGCATACCGCACCACTACGACAAATACCTGCAAAGCAATGAACAATTACATCCATGCGATTATCCAGTGCGTGTTGTAGCAAACGAACAAGTTCATTAGCCTGTTCTTGACTACAACGCATTTCTTCGTCGTCTACATGATCCCCTGCTTCTACATCGAGAAATTCAAAACGATGAACTTCTTTGAATTGATGCTTTGGTGTTGGAAACCAACTTGCCGGATCGGCAATTTGGATCAACATTGAATTTTCTCCTACAGCAACATGAAATCCTTTTGGAATATCATCTGCCGCACAATTTTGAATCCATGGCATTTTAAATTCTCCGCTTTTTCCATGTGTAGTCTACACCGTCTGGACACTTGCCATCGACAACGCTGTCCGCTCCAAACTTACCTACAAGTTCCATACCATTGATTTTAATAGTAACAAACTCGCCTAATTCTTTTGCCCAATCCATTGCTAGGGCCAATGTTTCAAACTCCTGTGAGTTTGTCTTGCTTTTTACTTCTATCATAACCTAATTATAGCACCAAAATTTGGTACTGTCAACATAAAAAAATAGGGCCCGAAGGCCCTACTCAAACTGTGTTGTATTTCTACAACAGTTTAAAGGTCGTAGCGTGGGACCATTACAGTCTTAAGCATGATACCTTCTGGAGTGAATTGGTCCAGATCAGCGGACAGCAAGGCTGTCATGATGCTTGGGCTAAATCCACTTACCAATGCCGCACCACTCTTGTCTGACTTAACAGGCACGTTGTCTGAACTGTTTAGGTTCCAGAAAACGATTTGTGGTACAGCGTAACCTGCAGCTTCAAACTTTCGTTCGATCATTTCCATTGCGCTATCGTCGAAGCGAGCGCAGTGGTTAAACTGCATGTCTGACAAGATCAGCAACATGGCTGGCATGTCGCTTGCTGGTACAGAGTTCTTAACCGCAACGTCTAGAATCTTGTTCATAGCCGCATGTAGGTTAGTACTCATGCCCCATTCGCTACGAGACATTTGGTCACACTTTTCAACAATGTTACCCTTTAGAGTAACAAGTTCTGGCTTGTCTGAGAAAGTCAAGAATGTGTCCTTGAACACACCCTTGTTCTTGTCTGCTAGGTACAGGCCTAGTGAAACCGCAACGTCCAAACAACGAACGTTTGTGTTCTTACCTGCTGGGCAAGTCATAGAACCACTAACGTCAACGATAGGCATGATGCTTGCATCGCCTACATAGTTTGGAAGAGCATCCCATTGTGCAATCACATGGTCGGTCTCTGTCTTGTCCAACTTTGTGTAGCCATGTGCGATACCCTTTAGGACATCGTGTGGGAAGATTGCATTAGCGTTAACCTTAACAGTCTTGTCACCACTTACCAACTTGGCAACATACTCTGCAAATGCAGGTGTGTGGCGGTTGAATGCCTTCTTGTAGATACGTGATGCTACAGAAGGAACATGGCTAAAGTTGATGTTATCCCAGTCTCCTGCACACATCTGGGTTTCAACAACCTTTGTAAGTGCCACAAGGCTCTTACGGTATTGCTTTGGAGTCATGCCAAAGAAGGCACGGACTTCAGCGGCAATTTGACCCTTACGAGGAGTCCACTTTGCAGCCAAACCATTCTTAGCACGTAGGGCATCGCCCAACATTGTGTAAGCGGCTGACTTTAGAGTTGGAGTAGAGAAGACGAAGATGTCATCCCAACGACCAACTTCTGGAATCTTCTTTAGAAGAGCCAAAGCGGCGTCTGGGTCACGCTTTTCTAGATGAACTAGAATGTCGCGAAACAGTTGACGTTCACCTGCACCACCACGGACATCACGTGCCCATTGTGCGATGCGTAGTGCAACGTCTTGGTTTTCCACATAAGCGGCTGTGAAGTCGCCTGTGATGTTCTTACCACGGCTTGCGCCAATGTTGTAGAACAAGTCAACACATGCCTTAGCAGTTGACTTACGAGCCTTCATGCCATTAGCAGTACGGGCTTCTTGATTTGCGATTGCTTGAACGAAAGTGTTCATGATATTTCCTTTCAGGTTATGTTTTTTTACGATTGAAGTGTAAATGAATGTTGCTGTTAATAACCTATTAACTTTAACAGGATCGTTGTTGACTGCTTTTATTTTACTCAGGCCATCACTCTGAGCTTGTTGGTCTATTTCAATAGTTACCTTCAACGTCTCTGGGCAAGCCCTTTAACTCCAGTAAACTACCATAGGGTCCAACGTTTCATAGTAATATGAATGTTGCTGTACCGATCCTAAACTCTTAGCAAGTTGCCTTGCTATGTGTCTATTATATAATATTATCCTATGGATGTCATCTATTTTGGTAAAACTCAAACATTAAATCTGCATACATTTTACTAAGAAATGTGGAAGTTTGTAAACATAACAGACCATCTTTATTATAAATTCTTAAATCATTATGAAAATTTGGACCAACAAAATTAAAAGAAAATTCTTTTGATTCAAATCGATTATTACCTTTGCCTTCTTTTAACTTTGTCACAGTTAAATCAAATGCAAGTCTATCCCAATTTAGTATCTCGATGTCGTTTCTAAGTATGTAAACTGAATTCGATCTATGAACAAAGTCTACATGAAACACATTAAGATTGGTACTAGGACTTTGATGTTTCCAATCAACAATAAAACAAGGCATGTCAATCATATGTGCTAGATGTGCCATACCGCCTTCGTAAGTAATAATTGCTTGACAGTCCTTTGCCATTATTTCTAATTTTTTTTCTAGATCAATATAAGGATCATCAAACGTTATTACTTCATACCCTATCGATCTTATCCAAGCAAATATTTTTGCCCAGTATTCGATAGGTCTGTTTCGTGACCAAGGCCATTCATTTCTGCCTGTTGGATCATTTTCAAAAGCTGTTACTAAGGCAATGTATTTTTTATTAACTGATTTATCAATTTTGATTAATTGATTGTTTACATGAACTATATCAGTCTTGTAATAATCAGTGAATACTTTTAAAGGCCATCCTGTATTATCGAATGTTCCAGTAACAGAACACGGCCTAATCTCTAATTTATCTTTGGGTACTCTAAGCATACGTACATAATTTGATAACCTGTTAAAGGTATCATGATCATTATTAGTATGTAATATTACTTTTTTTGGAAGTGTGGCTAAAGCAGAAATCAAACATAAATTATCACCTAGTCCTACACTATGAACATTATTAAGTGTTAAGGTAATTTCTTGCATCGTTCGAAGTAAAGTTGACAGTCAATACAGAATTTGCATCCAGATACAGCTTCTTGTCTTGCCTTGGGAATTTCTTCTCCGCATTCTTCGCAATGACTTAAACTAGGGCCTTTTCCTATCTTTGCTCGTATAGCATCGACTGCCGCGGTGTTTCGTTGCAGTGCGAGTATTTGAGCAATCTCTGCTTCTTCTTCGTTATTACTTTCAAATGTATCTAAATCTGACATCTGCTCTTCCTTGTTGGTACCTGGACACGGTTTCGAACCGCGGACCTTCGCCGTGTAAAGGCGTTGCTCTACCCCTGAGCTATCCAGGCAAATTTATTTTACTTTGCTAAGGTACTTGCGGGGTTCTACGGTACCTTCTTGAATATCTTTTAGTGCTGTAACAATGCTGTGAACATGTTCACGCTTATCACTGCTGGCATGTTGCCTACGTATTTCCCTAGCTCTAGCACTGGCTATCAGCACTAAATTGAAACGGTTACCACCTGAATTTTCAACACATTTTTCTGTATCAATTTCAGTACCTCGACTAAGGTCTAGTTTTTTCATATGCTCTCCAAAAAAATATTATAACATACTTATAATAAAATGTCAAAATATTTGAAGTATTCAACTGCTTTATAAATATCTAGCAATGATAAACAGTACAGAATTTCCCAAACCTACAGTAATAGTTCAAAACGTTGAGATATGTTTTCCTGTATACACATTTGATTTATCAAATAATTTAGATTTAAATGATACTATTTCAAAAATTAAAAATTTAAAATCTTTACACCCAAATACAACTCAGACTAATGTAGTAACTAAATCTGGATGGCGTAGTCCGTACTTAACATTACGTGAGCCGGAAACCAATGTATTTGTAAAAGAATTATTGTGTATTCAACAAAAGTTAAATCAAATAAACAGTTTTGAAACTAATCTGGTTAACATGTGGGCAGTAATATATGGTGCTGGAGATTTTTCAAAAAATCATAACCATTTTACTCTTTGGGACAATTTAGCCTATAACACTATACTGTATCTAACTGATAGTAGTACTCCGTTACTTTTTGAAACTACAGAATCCAAAGTAGAAATACTTCCTAAAAAAGGATTACTAGTTGTCATGCACCCGTTAGTAATGCATTCAGTTCCTATAGTAAATGACAACACCGAACGAACTATTTTAGTTTGTAATTGGTCTCGCTAACAGGAATCGAACCTGTAACTAAACCTTAGGAGTGTCTTGTTATATCCATTTAACTATAGCGAGCATATTGGTTGCAGAGGCAGGATTCGAACCTGCGATTCCCGGCTTATGAGACCGGACGGATGACCACTTCCATACTCTGCGATTGATTGGTCGGTGATGAGAGATTCGAACTCCCGACCCTCTGGTCCCAAACCAGATGCGCTACCAGACTGCGCTAATCACCGTAAAATGGAGCGGGACAGGAGAATCGAACTCCTAACCGAAGATTGGAAATCTGCTGTTTTACCATTAAACTAGTCCCGCACTTTATAGAGGCTCTCTGTGGCGCTTGAATCCTCGGTAACCCTTCTCTTCATGGCCGGTCCTTGCTTTGGTCGACATTGGCAAGTTTTTCGGTGTTCCACTGTAGTTACTCAAAGAGCTTTTATAAAGTGTCTAGCTACTCCCACCACAGGAGCCCTAGACTGAGCGGTTACTCTGTCCACTAATTTTTCCATATGGACGGGTTTTGTTCCCGCCCTAAGATCTTTGTGATCGTTCATAGATTGAACTCTTACAGGTGGATCTTAAGCACCTGGCTACGTATGGCTCTAGCCTGCCCACTTTATATAACGTAAAAGTGTAAACCGGGGTTTGGTGCTGAATGTCGGATTCGAACTGACGACCTACTGCTTACAAGGCAGTTGCTCTACCGGCTGAGCTAATTCAGCATAAACTTATTTACTAGCCAACTCATCAACAAACACTTCATTTAGAGCGTCTGCCATTGCGTTTAGATTATCAGTAAAATTACCACTGTGTTCTCTTCGCTTTTCTAGTATTTTAATACGACTTTGAATTTTTGCCTTGTCTTTTGGACGACTAGATTTTTCTAACATTTCTTTTAGCTGATTTAAACTCAACGGACCTAGTCGAGTCTTACCTGTTTTAGTTAACATTGGATTTGACATCTTTAATTTTTTACCACTGGCACCTTTTGCCATGCTAGTATCTCCTAATTATGTTTGGTGGAGGTAAACGGGATCGAACCGATGACCTTTAGCTTGCAAAGCTACTGCTCTCCCAGCTGAGCTATACCCCCATTATTTCTTTCTTGGACTAGTACAACTATCATTCCAAATTTCTTGTGCTTGACGTTTGTAGTCTTCCAATTCATCTATCATACAATCTTCTGTGCTTAACACATCTTGATATTCGTTTTTGTCTGTGCCTGTGTTATTGTCTTTTTTAAAGATTGTATCGTAATTATCTCGATATGCCTGTGACGTTGTTTTAGTTTGAATACTATCGCCAGTAATATCATTTTTTGCTACCATTTCTAATCTCCAATAAAATATAACATATAATCTTCATTCGTTGTTAAATTTGGAAAGTCCAAATTAGGAAGATATACATCATATCTTTTTTCAGTTGTATTACACAAATCTTTTCTTAAAAAACTAATTTCTAAAGTATGCGGTAACAAGTCGTTGTTAATGCCACCGTAGTTATTTGCATGTACATGCACTATTTTATAGTTATCTAATAAGTCAATTGTAGATTGAAGTTCTATCCTTCGATGTTCAAAATCTAAATTATGGAATTCAATTACCATACCTACTAAATTTTGTCTTTGGCAAATACTAGATATTAAACTATACTCATCACCTTCGATATCCATTTTAAGAAAAATATTTCCTTTTGCACGATTAAAAATTTTGTCAATATTGTCAATCGTAACGTTCTCTTTAAAATGTATGACATTTTGAACTGCGTTTTGTTTAAAAAACAAATCATATTCTTGTTTGAGTTTTTTAGAAAACTCTAAAGGATCAATGGTTCCGTCGTATCCATGAATTATTGTATTTGGATTTAGTTTTAACCAATCTTTATCAAACGACCAGTTTGTACCTAAGCCTAAACTTATAAGAGTATCTGCTGTCAATGCTTGGGTCGATATTACATAACCCCCATCACTCTTATCTCCCAATCTTATCATAGGAACTTTATAAGGAACTAAAAAATTATACGATTTGTCTAAACTAAGTTTCATTGTATTTGGCTCCCCAGCGTGGGATCGAACCACGGACACCTTGATTAACAGTCAAGTGCAACTACCGCTGTGCTACTGGGGAATAGATTTTATTTATTCACTGGTTGGAGTACCGGTTGTAAAACGTTCCTTCTTACTTACTTTTGGTACAATGCTTGCAGCATGTTCTGCTTCAATCATCATTCGCTTGTATTGATTACGTTGTTCAGTTGTGCCTTTCATTAGGCCAATCATACGTTTTGCTGTTTTACTTAATCTAAAATTTGAACCGGTCTTAACCATACTATTTTCCTTTTTAAAAAATTGGCGGAGAGACAGGGATTCGAACCCTGGGTACTGTTTTTGACAGTACGACGGTTTAGCAAACCGCTCCCTTCGGCCTCTCGGGCACCTCTCCTTATTACTGGTACGACTGGCCGGAATCGAACCGGCACACCTTTCGGCGAGAGATTTTAAGTCTCTTGTGTCTACCTATTTCACCACAGTCGCATTTTATTCTAACTTACTTATACTTGGCGTACCCCCAGGGACTCGAACCCCGACCAACAGTTTTGGAGACTGGTATGCTGCCATTACACTAGGGATACATTGTCTGGCGACCCGTACCGGATTCGAACCGGTGATCTCCGCCGTGACAGGGCGGCGCCTTAGGCCAGACTGAGCTAACGGGCCAATGTTTGGCGGAAGCGGTGAGATTCGAACTCACGGAACATTTCTGTTCGTCTGTTTTCAAGACAGGTGCAATAAACCGGGCTCTGCCACACTTCCATATAAGTCATACACTAACCTCTACCAGAAATGCTTATAGCACCGTTACTCGGATCGGGTTAGTGTATTGTGATTGGTGCCCCAAGGGAGACTCGAACTCCCACACCGAAGTAGTGGCTTCTAAGACCACCGCGTCTACCAGTTCCGCCATCGGGGCATAATTTCATTTAGTTGATAACACTCGCCGTCTATGACAACGTGTCTATTTAGGCGTCCGGGGCTTCCGTGCCACAGCATCTAACAACAGTTTTTTCAGACCTAGTAACATGCCATACTATGTCGCGTAGTGTATGCGTCCATACACGATACCTGCCGAATGCTATCAACTAAATGGTACTCGGTAGGGGAATCGAACCCCTCTTCCCGCCGTGAAAGGGCGGTGTCCTAGACCGATAGACGAACCGAGCATATTAACTTTTGATTTTTAAAGAACTCTACTAATTGCTTAGTAAGTGTCTATTATATAACAGAAACAATGTTCTGTCAACAGCTTTCTGGCCGGGCTTGAGAGGATCGAACTCCCACCGTCGGTTTCGAAGACCGAAATGATATCCATTTCACCAAAGCCCGATATTAAAATGCACTTATGCCTTTTTCGTCAAAGGATGGTGGCCTGTCCTTACTACCTAAACTATGTTTAGGTTAAATGCATTTTAATATTGGCCCGGCTACCAGGACTCGAACCTGGATTTAGGGTTTAGAAGACCCTTGTTCTATCCCTTGAACTATAGCCAGTTAAAGTAATTATACAGTCTCTTGGTGCTCTAGTCAAGAATCGAACTTGAAATACATTCTTACCAAGAATGTGTTATGCCATTTAACTACAAGAGCTTGGTGCCCCACCTCTGATTCGAACAGAGAGAACTTCTCCTTTTGAGAGAGATGACTTTACCAATTTGTCCAGTGGGGCATTGGTAGGTCTAACAAGAATCGAACTTGTATTATTGCCATGTCAAAGCAACGTTCTACCATTAAACTATAGACCTATAGTTTTCTTTTTGTCTTGAATTTTTTCTAGTGCATCTTTACGCATTAGAAACTGCCTATCATTGCCTGGCCGATGGACTAAGAGATATTCTACGCCATCGATAACTTCTTTAAGTCGAACATCATTACAAACAACCTTATCGCTGTTCATGCGATTTTTAAACATGACAGGTTTCATAATACTCTCCTTGAAATAAAACAGGATACATTTTAAAGTGCTCTACCATTGAGCTAATCTGGCATGAAGCCAAATGTTGGACTCGAACCAACGACCACTCGCTTAGAAGGCGAAATGAGTTTGCTGTTAGTATCCTTAACTTGGAGTAGGTGGTCAGATTCGAACTGACGGTTTTACGATTTTGCAGACCGTTGCGTTGGGCCTCTCCGCCACACCTACGTAATAATGGTGCCCCTGGGAGGACTCGAACCTCCACACGCCGGCTTATCTGGCCGGTGCTTTGGCGAGGTATAAGCTCGCGTCTTTACCAATTAAGCTACAGGGGCATGTTGGAGCAGGATATCGGGTTCGAACCGATGACATTCTCGTTGGCAACGAGACATTCTACCACTGAATTAATCCTGCAATAGAAATTTAATGAAAAAGTGCTCGCAGAGTTTTGGTTTGCGTTTAAGCTGAGGCGACCAACGGTTACAGCCGTTCCCTATTTGTCTCGCCTAACATGGAGCAATTTAACTGTCAACCTTCAACTCTGTAATAGTCTACGGTCCATTTTCAGTCTAGTGTGAGTTTTATAAACCCTTCAAGTCGGCCCTTCCGGAGCCAGCTATCGTCTATTACTAGAACACCATTATTGCCTTGAGCCCTTTTACATTAAACATCTTTTATTATATATCTAAAAATGTCAGTTGTTCACCGTACAACTGACAAAACGGGGGTCTGTTCTTTGGGGTGTCTTACCGGTATCGATCCGGTACTACCGCTTTCACAGAGCAGGGTGCAGGCCACTACACTAAAGACACCATAGATTGAATTTGCCAGTAGTTGCCCCATCGTTATAGCAACCATTCACCCAAGTATATAAAGCCGGCTGGGACTCGGTACGTCACTTGGAATACTTGACCAACGTCCCTTATGTTTTTGCTGAGGATTCGCGCCTCCCGTTGCTTTACTATAGTTGGCTCTTCGAAGAAGCCTTCTATAGTGTCTTTCTTTTGCTGACACTGACAAAACTTGGTAGTAACGGTCGGACTCGAACCGACGATAAACACCGTATGAAGGTGGTGCATTAGCCACTATGCTACGTTACCATATAGAAACACACTGGCTGTTGCTTGTCATTGTCTTTAACTACCTCTCGGTGGCGGTAGACCAGTGTGTTTTTATATGGTAGGGGCACAGAGAATCGAACTCTGATTAATAGGTTAAAAGCCTACTACTTTAGCCGTTAAGTTATACCCCCATATTGGTCCACTCAGTCGGATTCGAACCGACACCTCATTGATTAAGAGTCAAGTGCGCTACCATTAACGCTACGAGTGGTTGGTCGTAATTAATTGATTTAATGTGCCAACCAGGACCAATACGGGGTCAAGGTTGACACTAACGTTTACCACGTTTCATGTCATTCTCCTAAAAATAAAATTGGTGCCGCCTCGTGGGATCGAACCACGTTCCGAAGCTCTTCAGGCTACTGCTATGACCACATCAGCTAAAGCGGCAAATAAAACAGGATGTATTTTTACTGGTTAGATTACAAGTCTAGAGTATAAAATTTGCTGTTAACATCCTTAAACTGGAGCTCCGTCACGGACTCGAACCGCGATCGCCGGACTACAAAACCGGAGTACTAGCCTTTGTACTAACAGAGCATAAATTGGTCTCCCTACCAGGATTCGAACCTGGACCACACGGCCCCAAACCGTGTACGCAACCTGATAACGCTTTAGAGAGATAAAATTGGTGGAGGACCAGAGAATCGAACTCTTGTAGTCATACAGGGTGCAAGCCCATACCGTAGCCCACTACTTCCCCCAATTATTTGGCGCGACTGGAAGGACTTGAACCTCCGACTCCCTGCTTCGTAGGCAAGTACTCTAATCCACTGAGTTACAGTCGCATTATCTGGCAGGGGCACTAGGGATCGAACCTAGGCTAACAGAGTCAAAGTCTGTTGTGCTACCATTACACAATGCCCCAACAAATTGGCGCCGCTGATGGGAATCGAACCCACCTAAGTCTCGCAGACAACGAGTCACCCTCCCAGAGAGCTACAACGGCATATTGGTATCGCCGACGGGAATCGAACCCGCCTAGTCAGATTGAAAGTCTGATGACCTAGCCCAGAAGTCCACGGCGATGTAAAAACAGGATGCATTTTCTTTTTTCCATAAAAAGTGAAATTAGAATTTGCTGTTAGCATCCTTAAACTTGGTCCTCTCGACAAGAATCGAACTTGTAATGACCGGTTATCAGCCGATTGTTATACCATTTAACTACAAGAGGAAATTTGGTGGAGCCTGAAGGAATCGAACCTAATTGCCAACCACCCTACATATTAAGGCAACGGATTTACAGTCCGCCGTAGGGATCAAGCTCCAAATTTGTCACACACTCTTTAGAATGTGTCGTATAAAACAAACTGAGAACAATTTGCTTTATACGCTACCATTTTACGCATTAGTGTTGTCGCCACTAACTTACCATCCGGTAGGCCGCCCTCATTAAGCCCATGTTTTAAGTGCAGGCAGGGTCGCGTTCCCTATACACACTTTGCTAGTTTACACTAAACTTCGGTAATTTTGCCGTTGCTTCGTGCCAGAGTCTAGCTCTCTCAAACTTATCTTGAATAAGTTTTTGAAGTTGTTCTTTCGAAAGTTCATTTCGGTTAAGAGCAGCTTCATAAGCCTGTTCAACGATCCGTTCATTCAATTTTGTATAATCTATTTTTGTCATTTTTCCTTTCCTAAAAACAAAAAACCCTGGGTTTTTAGTCCAGGGTCCTTGAAGTTTGTTGTGTATACTTTAGTTTACACTACGTCCTCCCGGACCCTAGATAACTCTGGTGTGCGATCATTTGATAGACTAATACTATTAATCGCAAGCCAATAAGAGGGCATAAAGCCTCCCACCTGGGCTATTGAATGTTTTGTACATTGTCTGTTAAACGATTGCATTTTGTTTCTCTTTTAAACCTTTTAAATTTGCTAGCGGAATTGCTAACTTGTTTCTATTGTAGCACCTGCTACAATGTTTGTCAACACCTTTTTGAAATCTTTTTGTTGTATTTCTACAACGGTCATCCAAACGATTGTCTGGACTTGTTTCTATTGTACTTTTATTTAGTCTTTGTGTCAATACCTTATTGGAAATGTGGTATTTTTACAACATCTGGCTATCTCCGGGCAACACACGATAATTATCTTCTACACTGTCTGGTGTTGATACTTCTATTATAGTACCTTCTTCAAAACAAATCAACTGGTGCGGCTCCAAAGGATAGTTACGCCATACATCGCCCTGGTTTAGTTCTTCCTCAAAGGTGGTAGCATCTTTAGTATTAATTCCACGGATAACAAACTTACCTTTTAGTACATACCAAGTTTCATCTTTGTCCTTGTGAAAATGCATACTAAAGCGTGAACCAGTTTTGAAGTTTAAAAATTTGCCACAGTACTTGTCTGTGCTTGCCCAGACAACTTCTTCACCCCAACCTTTAGGAACTTTCATTTGATTTCCTCTAATCGTGGTGCATATACACCAATGTGTTGTACTGTAACAGATGCGGCTTTGTTAGCAAATATCACAGCATCACGCATATTATTAGTTTCTAAAAACTTATATACGAGAGCTGCAAAAAATGTATCGCCTGCTCCGCATATATCCGTTACATCTCCCACAAGCTCTGCAGGAAATCCCAAACCATTCCATGTTGCACCATGATGTCCTTGTGTAACAATCAAATGATCTATTTTAGGTAAACTTGTTGCACGACTTTTTTCTAGTGCATTAATCTTTACATAGCAGCCATTAAGTCTTGCTAAATCTGTTTTCTTTGTATCTACGAAAATGGGTACGTTGACTTCTTTAACTAATTCTTCTATGAGTTCGTAGGTTACAATACCCTTGTCATAATCGCTAACAACAATAGCATCATACCCTGGAGGAATAACAGTTTCAAATACTATAGGTTTGCCTTCAACATCTTTGTCTACACGCAAGAGTTGTTGTTTAGAACGTTCTTCAATTAGTCTATTTCTTTCACTGACTCTGTCTTTGTCTGTTAAGAAAGTAACATCACAACCTAATGCTTCTAAATTCTTTTGAACATTACCGGCCATACCATCTTTGTGAATAGTATACTTTGGTTGAAATATTGGGACTGGTGCTTCAGGACTGATACGGTTTACACGACCATATGTATAAATGTCATGGCAAGCGTCCCCGATTAACAATATGTTGAATTTTGGCAGTGCTGGAGTATTCATTGATTCTTTCAAAATATATAACCTGACAATGTGCTTCACCTAAAACACTTTTACCTTTATAATCAGATCCTTTGACCATTATAGCACATTGTTTAATAATGTCAACTAGTTGTTCACTCGTTTCAAATATGCGTACTTCATCAACTGCTCGTAAATTTTCTAATAGTAATTTACGTTCGTGTTGGGAATTAATTGGCCGCTGTGGTCCTTTGAGTTCTGATACTCTGCTATCAGAATCGATTGCTACAATAAGAAAATCCCCAAGCGATTTAGCGTAATTAAGTAACGCTAAATGCCCAGGGTGTATAACATCGAAAGTTCCGTTGACTACTACTTTCTTCATCAACTATTTACGACTATTAACGATTCATCACGTACATTGTGATTTCGAATCCATAACGCATTTCAACTGCTTCTGGTTTTGTCCACATAGTAATTCTCCTTGTTAACAAATTAACATACTGTCTGTGTAACTGTATGTATCATTATAATACATGGAAAACTACCTAAAGTACATAGTGAAAATCATTAAAATACTATCAGTTAACTGTTGAGTACTTTCGCCACACTATTCATAACTGAAGCAATACGTCCAATATCTCGTAACTGCTCAACGGTGTAGCCTTCCTTCTTGAGCGTGTCGTAGTGTGCCTTAACACAGAAATGACACTTGCCAACAATACTGGCTGCAAGACTGAACGCTTCAAAGTTTGCCTTAGTAGTTCCGCCATGACTTGCGATTGCGTTCATGCGTAACTGTGCTGGCAATCCTTTTAACTGCTCGTCGTCAGCCATTTCAACATATGGATACCAAACGTTGTTTTGGGCCATGATGCTTGCGGCTGTCATTGCTGACTCTGCGTGTACCGGAGCATCTGCTAACAAGACAGAAAGTACCTTTCCGTTACCAGTTGCGGCGAGTGCGGCTACAGCACAGCCCATAGCCACATCTGCATCTAATGTGCTACGCAAAAGGACAGCATCAAGATTTAACTTAGTGTCCTTTGCGTATTCTGGCAATGCTTCTTTAATTGATTCAATAAAACTCATTTTCGTCCCCATTTAATATTTGCCCAAAGTCTATCATACAAATAGTATGACGTCATCCAGACACAATTTATAACAATAGTAGGAACAAGGGCCTGCGTTAGACTTTGTCCTGTTATTAACAACATCACATAGGTTGAGCATATGACCCAAATTCTATAGATGATAGTCTTGACTAAGGTCCTTGTCCTAGTTTCCATTAAAGAGTTTCGCCGCCTACTACACGGTTACAGGCACATAGTTCGCCAGTTTGTAGAGCATCTAAAACACGAAGTGTTTCTTCTGGTGAGCGACCAACGTTCAAGTTGTTGACTGTGACGTGTTGGATAACATTATCAGGATCAACGATGAATGTTGCGCGAAGTGCGGCACCTGCTGGAGCATAGAATACACCCAACTGTTCGATCAAGCTCAAGTTATCACTTGTGTCTGGATCGTAACGCTGTGTATCGGCAAACTGAGTGTGCGTGATCTTTTGAAGATCTGGGTGTGCTTTTTGCCATGCCACTTTGCAGAACTCATTGTCTGTGCTACCTGTTAGCAATACTGCGTCACGGTCAGCAAAGTCACTTGCTAGTTTGTCATAGGCTACAATCTCTGTAGGGCAAACAAATGTGAAGTCTTTTGGGTAGTAAACGATTACTTTCCACTTGCCGGCAAAACTTTCATCGGTAATTGTGAAGAAAGCATCTTCTGGTTGTCCTGGCTTGACACCAGTGATAGCAAATTTCTCTAATTTATGTCCAACTGTTTTCATATCATTCTCCTTGTGTGTGTTGAAAACTTCTAAGAACCTATGTTCTTATAATTGCATTGTAATAGTATTTAACTATAAAATCAAGCGATTTATTGATTTTTTCTATGGTATTTTTTAATAAGCGTCATTGAAAAAATCAATTACGCTTTCATTAATTCGTCAACAAATTCAAGTAACAACTTGTGATGTTCACCATTATGGTATTTTCCTTGCATCCAACTATAGTTGTCATACCAATGAGGTTCACTTTCTGGATGGCATCCGATTAATCCTAAACGGCCTTGTATAATGGCCATTGGATCACCGTTTGGGTAAAGAGCCCAAATATCTGATACACCAAGGCCAGCACCAGTAAATGCACAACCATCATAAAAGAACATTTTTTCTTCTTGTCCTTTCCATAACACAGTTTGGTTTTTAGCATGTGGACGTCTTGTATCAGTTCCAGGACGTATAATATACTGTTCTGCTCTTACATCGCAAAGTAAATCAAAATAATATCGGTCGGCCCAATAAGCCCCCATACATATTCCTAAATACTTTCCACCTCTTTGAACAAACCGTTTAATTTTTTGTTCATGTTCTTTCATTAGATATTTGTAACTTTCGCTGTCACCTATTCCTCCGGGAACACAGACAATATCTACGTCATCAAAAAAATCATCTTCTAGATCATGTCTAGTAAAAATTTTAAATCTGTAATGCGGGCTTAAGGCATGCACGATGCCATTGCCACTTTGAACTGAACACTTTGGTTGATGTATGAATAGTGCTATACAACCTTTAGGAATATCCATAGAACACGATCTTTATAATAAAAGCAATCCACAATATTCTTAAAATATTGTCAACTACTCTTTCATACTTATCCAACCATGTTTTTGATTTTTCATTTGTTGGAATTGTGTTCATTAGTTTCTTTCAAAGGAGGGTCAACTCTTGTTTGTTCGCTATGATAAATTGGAGGATGAAATCCCTTCCAACTATCCGGTGTAAAAATACTTACAGGTTTCCAATATCTGCTTAATATATTATTAATAACGACAATGCCAATTACAAGGACAACTATGCCCATCATTAATAATATACTCGAACCTAAGAATGTTGCTGCTTGTGTCATATCCATTGATGTCTCGCTTAGTTAATGCATGATTATACATAAAAATAAAGGGGCAATCAAGCCCCTTTGGCGATTTCTAATTAAAATGCTCTAGTGTATTGCAAACGCCATGCGTTAGTTTCACTGTCGCCATAGCTTTGTGTATAACGAACACCAACTGTATCTTTATTAGTCAATTTGAGTTTACCTTCAACTCCATAACGATTAGTTTGGAAATTGTTAGCTGTGTTAAAAGCATCACGATAACGATATGTGAAATCAAGATCAAAAGTTCTAATCACAGGAACAGTCAATCCCAAATCTGCTGCATAGTAAGCAAAATTATTAGTTGAGGTAATTTGTTCTCCAAGACGTACTTGAGTCCAAGGACGTAATTTAAAATTTGTCATTGGATTAAAATTGTAACGAACGCGACCTTCTACAGAATTTGTAATGGTACCATTACCCCATTCTGCTTGGCTAAATTGTGCCATACCTGAATATTGCCAATTGCCTTCTTTAACTCCAATAACAACATCTGGAGCAATACTGTTAGCATTGGTTACTCGATTTTCTTGCCAGCTGTTTGCTACTTGAAAGTAAGGATCTGCCGCCTGTGCAAGTGTGACTGATGCAGCCATAATGGCTGCTAAAAATAACTTCTTCATTTAAAATTTCCTTTTAGTTTAATGACTTGTATGTCATTGCTTATTATATAGTATTTCTACTGAGAGAGCAAAAAATTTCCACCAAAAGAAAAGTGGGTCAAGCCCACTTTTCATTATACTTCTTTAAAGCCAGTTGTCTAGCTAACCATAATCTAAACTTGACGTAGTCGCTTAAATCATCAAAATCAGATTTTTGAATTTTAACTAGTTCTGGACGTTTATATCCAATGTAAATATTATCGTCAAATTCTAGTTCAAAATCTTCATCATAAACTCTGAATACAACTACGCCAATTGGATTACTTCTTAGCAGGTTCTGCTTTTTTATCGTCCTTTTTAGCAGGTGCGCTTTTATCAGCGGCCTTTGCATCTGCTTTAGCTGGTGCTGGAGCACTAGCGGCTGGCTTGGCATCGGCCTTTTTCTCTTCTTTCTTTGCTGGTTCAGCTGCAAATGCTGTTACTGCGAACATAGATGCTACTAAGGTTGCGATTAATTTCATAATATTTCCTTTTTTGGTTAATACAGAATTTATCTGTATAATATAATAACGCCGCAAGTGTCTAGTTAGTTGACAATTAATGACATGAGGCCCAAACAGTATTTGTCCATTTATAGTACATCCATGAACCCTTTGGCATAGGACAATTTCCTAAATCTGGAAACCTTTCTTGTCTTAATCCAATAGCATACATGAACAAAAACATTGTGGCAAAAATTACAACAACAATTCCTACACCAATTGCTGCTTGACGAGTCATTTTTTCATTTCTTTGTCTGCGGCGTCTTTGGTCTTCATTATGTCTTTGTATTTCTAAAGCCATGGCTGTTTTTTGTTCCTTGCCCATGACTTTCATCATTTCTTCAACTTCAGTATATAATGCGCCAAGTTCTGGAGGACTTTGATAAACCATTAGCTCACGTAATTCTGTGCTCATTTGTTCTAATTGTTTACGCATGAGTACACGTTGTAAAGCTCTTTTTCCTAAACTAGAATCTCCATGATACACTTGAGTTTTACTGCGTCGTTCTTCTTCTTCAAATATAGCTTGACACTTGTAATAGTTATCGTAGTATTTTCCTAACTCTTCTCCTATTTGTGTATAGATGTTAGTTTGCTCATTACTATTGGCTTGTTTGTTTAATTCAACGACACGAGCTTTTTCTTCTTTTAATTGTTTTATAGCTTCAGGCGGAGGAGTCTTTCCCTTAGCTTCATAGACCTTGTGGAATTGAGAGTCAAGATCCTTGAGGACATCTTTAACATCCCCAGCTGCTCCTTTTATATCTTTGTAAAGTTTACATCCTGCTTTTACCGCTGAAACAGCGCCGTTAGCTAATGCAAATAATGTCACTGGATCCATGCTTGCTCCCGACCCTATAACAATATTTACCATAAAAATAGGGCCCGAAGGCCCTACTACTATTTTGGGTGACAAGGCATAGTTGCCTCGCAAGTGCAGTTTCTTAGGCTGCTAGTTCGAAACGCTCAGCGTTTGCAGCGGTAGCTACAGAAGCTGGAACTTCGAAGAACTTGAATGTAGATGCGTTTGCATTTACTAGTTTTGCTTGATTTACGGTCATCGCCTACCGTGTTGCCGTCTCTATTATCTCACCCTGTCGAAACCATGGCAGGCCCATCAATAAAGTAGTCCGTAAACTAAACACCAAATTTCTAAAGATAGCTTGTAAGTTAGGTACAATCCTAAAAAAAGCAACCCTGATTTTAAAACTAGTGCTTGGTTCATAATCATCTCTATTGGTGGACCTGGCGGGAGTCGAACCCGCGTCCAGAATGCCTTCACTTTGAAGGGATTACAACAATTCTTTACTTATTACGACGTCTAGTATTTCTAGCTCTAGAAGCCGCTTTTGTTTTTGCCGCTCGGGCTCTTACTAATCTTCCCATATTAATCTCCATCTGGAAACTTATCGTGCCAGTCCATAACCCACCAAATAGTGAATCCTACAACTACACAAATAATTAGCCAAAACAATATTGTCATACTGTATTTAAGCATTTTTACCCCACATAGTCAAATAATTTGGCAAAAACTAAATACTAATGTCAGAAACAGGAGCGAATCAATGGGCGACATTTTCAAAATTATTGGGGATCTCGGATTCCCAGTAGCTGCCGCATTAGCCGGTGGCTACTT